>Ga0307515_10006782_pt1 | contig 22787 bp, 6 predicted proteins | sample 17_EM_MG_FD_194513 | JGI IMG/M metagenome (GOLD analysis project Ga0307515, IMG submission 194513) | Populus trichocarpa ectomycorrhiza microbial communities from riparian zone in the Pacific Northwest, United States - 17_EM | ecosystem: Host-associated > Plants > Roots > Unclassified | place... | reverse complement strand
TTAAAGATATATTATATTATTAGACTTGTTATTATAAAACATGCTTTAGTTAGGGAATTTAACGATACTTTAGTGCAATACGATGATATAAAGCCTTAATGAGAATGCACTTTTAAGTACTAATCAGCCTCACAATGTCCTTTGGCCATCTCATTGATCTCGTACTCGGTTATGGCTTAGGCTAGTATAGAACATGTTTTTTCCTTAGTTGAGCTTAAAAGGGGTTTACTGCTTATCTCAGGGGGTAGTTTCTAGTAGTGAGCACAACCCTAAACTTCTAAAATGAAAAAGCTTACCATTCAAGGTCCCCTTCATGAGTCTCTTAGGTCTATTAGAGAAGGTGAAAAACTAGTGGACATTGTTGTCGCTATCAGTGCTACCAATCAAATTGTAGCATGCCTTTAAAGTATTCACAATAGGCTCAAGTCTGATGAGCCTAAGGAATTTTTTAAAAGAGAATAATATAATATATCTATTGAGATGAATATAGCCTAGACCAAACCTATAATAGCGAAAAACATCCCTCATGAACTCTTGAAGAGAGGAAGGGTACCCCAACTTGTACATACATAAGGGGGTAGTTATTTCACATCGCTCCCAAGAGGTTACCATAGTTAGTTAGCTAATCCTTTTAGTTGTTCCAGGTAGTTTAAACACATATTTTCTTGACTGTTGACCATTTACATAGGCTACTTATTTTATGGTCAAAGTGTCGACCTTAGTTTTCTCAGTGGTTTGAGATAACTTATCTCTCCCTCAGAGTTTCCTTGAGATAGTGAGGGAGGGATTTCTTGAAGGTTGGAAAATACCTTCTCCCTTTCTAGAGGTGGATTATGGATTCCCACCCCTTATACTCCTAGGTACAGTCTCAGGAAACATTGTTCTCTACTATTTCCTCTAGTTTTTTTTATTAGAAATTAAATTCACCACCGAAAGAAGTAATATCTCTACTCATAGGGTTAGACCTACCTCTTTTATAGTCCATGTTTTTTTATATGACTAACAAGAGAAAGAATAAATTAGTTTAAGGGTGGGGATTATACCTAAAATAGAGTAGCAAATTCTCTTCTGGCAACTGAGAACAAATGATGCAACTATATTATTCGATAGTTTTACCAATATTTACCTAGTATTTTGCCCAAGTTTTATATATAAAATGCCTTGATTTTCTTTGTTTTATATTTTAAAAGCATTTTTGGATGTAATATTTTAAAAATGAGTAATTTGAAGATAAAATTCAGACCATGTTCCAACTCATGTTGAATATTTACAAATTTGACATTTGATCAACGTTTTACGCAGAACTTAAGTTGTAGAGGTCTAAATGAAGTGATTCTAGTGGAATTAGAAAGATAACATCCATACTTTCCCATACATATATGGAAAGAAAAATAAAAGAGAAAGAGCATGGAAATCTCAGTCATCAAAGACAAGTCTTGAATTCTGTTAGTTTTGACCTTCGGCCATTCCGACTTGAATATCTTGAGTTAGAGAAGTCCATTTGATGCAAAATTATTTTTTTTGGATTCCCGACTCAAAGACCTATCATCCTACCAAATTTCAGTAGAAAAGGAGCTCATATAAGATATATGATTTTTCTAAGACAACCTATAAATTTTGTTAACATACAAGTTTTGTGAAGAAACAAGTCCAACTTACTGCCTAAACATCCAAACCAACATGTCAATTATTTATTCATATAAAAAAGGTTTTTATTTGGGTAAATTAACTTCACTAAGTCTAAAGTTAAAGCTTGAAATTTTATACAAGACTATGTTTCCTTCTTTATAGGAAAGAGTTATTGTACTATTTAAATATGGATTATCTACTTTGAAAAGGACTTCTAATTTTTTAGAGAATACAAATAGACTAGTAGGAATGTGAGGATTAGGGTTTTCCATCAGATAAAAGGAAAGAGAGATAGAAAAAGAAGGAGGCAGTCAGAAAGAAGAAAGAAACTCTCACCTTTTTTTACACTCAAAATTATATTTTCATTTTTTTTCTCTTTCTTAATTTTTCGATAGTCATGCAAAAGTAAGTTATTTTTCTTGGTTGAAAGGATATAGAAGCCTTTGAATTTCAAAAACTGTAAGATCTTTTTATCTTTTCTTTTCAGTTTATATGATGAGTATACATGTTTTTCTATGTTTATTTCTTATGATTGTTTAGTTTGATTACTAGAGCAGACTTTACGTTATCATTCTAACCAATCTATTGCTAAGTCTATCAAAATCAAAGTTGTGATATTTAACTTGTGAAGCGACCAAGTTTAAAAATGATGGTAGATATGTATTGTTAATATTAGGAAAAACATTCAATTAAATCGAACATAGACTACAGACTTAAAGCTGCCATTGAATTAAATTACTAATGTGTATGTTGTGGTTGTTTAATGCTTAGAATTAGTTATATTATAGATCAATTCACTAACTAATATTAAGGAAAGAGAAATATTCAGAATATAAATTGACGTATCGTTTCAATGATCAATTATTTTGATTTCCGTTGGTGGATGTTTACTTGAGATCAAAGTGTTTCTCTTAATAAGTTTCGGTTTATTTAATTTAGTTTGATTACTTTATTTTATTTACCCTAGCATAGCTTAGATAATCTCAACTCCCCCAAGTTTGAATCAGTTAGCATAAAGACCTTAACTAAATCTTTCTCATGGGATTGACCCCTTGTTTGCTCTATACTATCATATTTGCTTAAGTTCGGATAATTAATTTGTGTGACCGCAACATCACAATAACAAATCTCGCCCAAAGCTTTTTAGCAATTCATTTTTTTGGTAGAGAATTTTTAAAATTTAAAGTTAAAAAAAAAAAAAGAGAATGGAAACAAGAATGATTAGGGTTATAGAGAAAATAACTTTTCATCCTCGTTATTGGATGAATAACCTTTGATGTAACAAAAAATCCCCAAAAAACTAATCAATTATTGCATTAAATACACACTGTTGTTTTCTCTTCCCAAAAGACTCTATTTTAATTAGGGCAAACTACTTAGCCATAAGAATCTCAACCCAACAATTTTGCTTGGGGATAACCTATCACGTGAGAAAGGTAAAACGTCTCTTATTAAGAATTGATAACTCTTTAAATCTTTACGTATTGAATACATAAAGACTTGAGGGGCTACTAATGAATCAATATTTTATAACGCTTTATGAAAAAACCTTAGTCCCTATTTAGAAGGTCCAAAGGCAGGGTGATAACTCAATGATACGTGGGTGTGGCTTGCATCTATACTCAACATCCCTAAGCTTAGTAAAGTGTCAAATCTAGATGACATGGGTCTAGCTCGCTTCTAAGTCCAATGCTCTTAGCCCTGGTTGCATGCCAAACCCATTGAGACGTGGGTCTAGTGAGCTGCTAGACCCAATATCCTTGGTTTCAGCTATGTGTCGAGCTCATTGAGATGCGAATCTAGTAAGATGTTAGACCCAACATCTTTAGGTTCAGCTACATGCTGAGCCCAAGAGACATGAGTCTAGCAAGTCGTCAGACCTAACATCTTTGGGTTCAGTAACATGTTGAGCCTAAATAGACATGAGTCTAGAGAGATGTCATACCCAATATCCTTGGGTTCATCTATATGTTCAGCAAAAGAAAAAACACATGGGTCTGACAAGCTATCATACCCAACATCCTTAGGTTCATCCACGTGCTGAGCCCAAGCGAACATGGGTCTGGCAAATTACTAGACCCAACATCCTTAGGTTCATCCACGTGCTGAGCCAAAGTGAATATGGGTCTAATGAGCTGTCAGACCTAATATTCTTGGGTTTAACCATGTGTTGAGCTTAAACAGATATAGATCTAGCGAACTATCAAACTTAGAGCCCTTGAGCTTGGCTACGTACCTAGCCTAATTAGGCATAGGTCTAGGAAACTGTTAGGCCCTTTGCTCTTAGACTTGGTTGTGCGCCAAACTTATTTGGGCACGGGTCTAACAACCCTCTCGACCCATCGTCCTTGAGCTTGGTTGTGAGGCAAGCCTAATTAGGCATGGGTCTGATGTCTTGCTTGACCTGATATCTTTAGGTTCAGCTATATGTCAAGCCCAAGTGAGCATGAGCTTGCCTCGTTGCCATACCTATTGATCATGGGTTTGACAGTGTATTAAGCACAAAAAGCAAAAGGTCTGGAGATCGTTATAGGGCCAGTGTTGGGCCATAAGGCTCCATTTTTTTAATCTTATGATTTTTAATATAAAATAGTAATATCAAGGATATTTGTCTTTCTATATCCATAGGTATATAAAAAATATCCCAAGAGTCTACCATATTTCTATCTTATTAATAATGTGCAAGGGATATTTGTCTCTCATTAATATTGTGTAAGAGATATTAATCTCTCATTAATACTATCAAGAGAAAATGACTCTACAACCCCTCAACTCCATCAAATTAACGAGGTTCAGGGGGCTATAAATACCCCTTGAACCACTCAGGTAAAAGGTTAACAATTTGTATTCTCTAGACACTAATACTTTTAAATCCTAGAACATTTATCATATCAAAACAAGAACACTCTTGTTCTTAGAATTTAATGTTTATTATCTCATTTATTGCAATTCTTTTATGAAAAATTACTGATTTTATTATATGAGAGTCCCTAAATCCCACAAAAAAAACTATTTTGTAGGTGTTAGAAGGCCACTAATCATCCACTTCATAAGCTCTAGAGAATAGAATATTGATATGAACATATGACTATTACCCATTGTTCAAACACCAAAAAACTCATTCCTATGCATGCTAGATTTTGAAACATCATCACTTTCTATACTATTTTAAATTATTAATACTCTTTATTTTTTTAGTGAGATTAGTAAATATAAGTGGTGTTAATCCAAATAAAAAAAAAAGAGTAAGAGATTTATTAATTGTTTAATATAGTACATTAAGTTAATCCAACAAAAAAAAAGAATAATGATCTCCATCTAAATAACCAATAATTGAGAAGAAATTCATACAGGCATGTATTTGGATCATTTGTATTATGACATAAAAAATACCTTTAATTATCTTTGAGGAAGGCAAGTTATTGTACCCCTAAACTCAGAAAATAATGTTCTAACAAATTTGCCCCTGTAGCATAAAACAATTGAACTAATACGAGTTGGGGGCAAAATGATTTTTTTTTTACCATGATACAATATCATTCTCGAATTATTTGGGGGTAGATTAGTCTTTTTATTTTTTAAAACAATTAAAATACTTAAAGGGTGCCTTATGTAAAGGGGTTTTGATGTTTTTAATTTTTTTTTATTAGAGTTAAATTCCTTAATTGTCCCTTGGTGCAAAATTAACAAAACAATAATCCAAGGTTTTTTTTTTGTCTTTTCATTATGTTTTTTTTTTTTGTTAATTTCAACTTAACTTAAGGGTATTTTTGTATTTTTATAATTCTAAATATTAAAAAAAATCTTGCTAGTGTATGCCATGTACGTACCAGAAGGTGAGTATCATGTGAAGGGTCGTCCGGTCACCATACACCACCTTCTGTGGCGATGTTTGAAAGGTCTCGAACCCCCTTACATGATGGGGAGGCGTGCGTACCAAATATTCATCCGGCTTGCTGTTGATGACCATTTATTTTTTTCTTACCTCTCTCCTTGAATTTCGTGCCCTTTCAATTTAGACAAGCCCCTTCAATTTTTTTTTCCTTGACATTTGGTCTTTGTCCTTTTGATTAATATTTTTTCTTTTGAATAATCTATAATTTTTTTTTCAATTTCACCATTTTCAATTTTTTTAATCTTTCAAATTTGGTTATCATTTTTTTTATTTGCTTCTTGTTTTGTTTTGATTTTTATATATATATATATATATATATATATATATATAAATACATATATATAATTTCATTATTTTTTTATTTTTTTCCTATCAAATTTAATTCTCATTCTTTTAATTGCTATTTTTATTTTACTTAGACAAGTTTTTTAAATTGATACTTTTAAATTGGTTGGGAATGAAGCTTTTTAATTAAATCCACATCCTGGATTTCACAAGATATGAGTTTTAAAGATTCGACAAGGATTAGGAAGTTTGCTTAGATTTGCTCTTTTTTTTCTTTGTTTAAGCTATTTTTTTTATTTTATCTTTCAATATTTATTCAATTGAAATCTAGGTTTATTTTTTTTTTTTTTGTACTTGCTTTCTGTAGAGTTTTTAGTTGGTCTTGAAAATAGCACCGGTTATCTTGGCTCTTTTTATATATTGTTCTTTATTGGGTTAGGCTAATTTTTTTAATTTGATAATTTCTTTTTCAATTCTATCATTTAATATTTGGAATGATTTTTTTAAAACAATTTATAAGATTAGAATTATTTTTCTATTTCATCCTCCTTTAATTTTTTAATCTTTTGAATTTAGCATGATTCTTTTAATTGGTATTTATTTTATTTGAGATGATTTTTTCTTTTACATTTTATCCTCCTTAAGCTTTGTTTTCTTGTCAAATTTAACCTCTGTTATTTTTATTAATATATTTTTTTTTACTTTGGAAATTTTTTATAATTGTTATTTTTTTTTCTAATTTTATTATTTGACATTAGATTTGTTGAGAATTAAGCTTCTTAACTGAGTCCGAGTCTAAGATTTCAAGAGTCGTGGTTTTTTGAGATTAAACAAGGTTTGAGAAGTTCATTTGAGTTTACTTGGTTTTTCGTTCTATTTTTAAACTCATGTTTTTTAAGTTTTATTCTTTAATATTTATTCAATTAGAGGTTAGGTTTTGTTATTTTTGTTTATTTATATTTTGTAAGATTTTTTATTGATTTAAAAAATAACCTGATTTTTCTCAGATTTTTTTTATTTGTTGTTATTTATTGAATTTAGTTTGACTAATCGGTATTTATTTATTTGTTGTTATTTTTGAGAACTTTAAGAACACGCGTACTCAACCCATTAATGTAATATATTACAATTTTTTTGATATATTACGGCAATAATAATTCAGCAAAAAAACATTTAAGAACACGCGTACTCAACCTACCCATCTCTAGTGTTTGATTTTATTGTGTTTCTATCTCACAGCATTAATCAAAACGAGGACCCGGAAGCCATGGAAGAAAGTAAAAGGCTCGTCGTCCCTTCCCTTCAATTTCTTTGCGTGCAAAAACCAAACTAAACTTGTTTAAGATATCGTCAACTGCCAGTCCACCACCGCCGCCTAATTGATCCAAAATTAGAGATTTACCATTTCAATATCGACTACCTGCCAGGCACCAACTGGACCAACAACACTTTACTACCTCCTCCTTCTTCTGATCCAATCCAAGGCCAAGGCTGCCGCGGCGCTAGTGGTGGTTGTATGGTCCATGTCTTGATGGGCCTTTTCTCCAATCTCTGCGCTTGCTTGCAGACTAAACTCAGAATTCGTAGACACAACGCTGCCGAAGGCGCCCCCGATGAAGTCGTTGAGACGAATGACTTGTTCTTTGAGCTCCGTACTCTTGAATTAGCTACTAATTTCTTCTCCGAGTTGAATCAACTGGGTCATGGAGGATTCGGTCCCGTTTACAAGGTATGCCTCTTGTAAATTATCAAATTCCTTAGATGGGATTTCTTATTGGAACTAGAAGTCACGTTTTAAAGAAATGTAAAATGCTCATAGGATTGTTATATGTATTCTTCAGTATTGGCTTATTGCTAACTAACAGGGATTGATACCCAATGGGCAAGAAGTTGCAGTGAAGAAGCTTTCATTAACTTCGAGACAGGGAATCAGAGAGTTTACGAATGAGGTGAAACTGCTACTAAAAATTCAGCACAAGAATTTGGTAAGTTTGTTGGGTTGTTGTGCTCAAGGACCAGAGAAGATGCTTGTTTACGAATATCTTCCAAATAGAAGTCTCGATTACTTTCTGTTTGGTAAAAGCTCCTTCTTGGAATTTTTGGTATTTTTATGCAATGTCTTGTAAAAAATTACTGCTAATAGTTGAGGTGGTATGATTTTCAGACAAAGTGAAATCTACATGCCTGGATTGGACAACGCGGTTCCAAATAGTTACAGGTGTGGCAAGAGGTCTCCTCTACTTGCACGAAGAAGCCCCTGAAAGGATCATTCACAGAGACATCAAAGCCAGTAATATTTTGCTGGACGAAAATTTGAATCCAAAGATATCAGATTTTGGCTTGGCAAGGCTCTTTCCTGGGGATGACACCCATATGAATACATTTAGAATTTCTGGTACTTAGTGAGTAATTTCCTTGATGCTCCATTCTACATTCATTATTATTTTCATATATATATATATATATATATATTTGTCACAAATAGTTTTTTCAATTAATGTTTTCTCGGAATTGGGAACAACAAAATCAAGTTAGTTTCCTTTTTTTTTGGTTGCATGCAGTGGTTATATGGCCCCTGAATATGCAATGCATGGATATTTGTCTGTTAAGACAGATGTTTTTAGTTATGGAGTTCTGGTGCTCGAGATTTTAAGTGGGAGAAAGAATCATGATCGTCAACTTGGTGCAGAGAAGGCAGATCTCTTGAACTATGTAAGTATGGATTTTCGCATTAATGTACTATAATAGCCTGAACCCAATTATTGTGATTAACCTTAAATATTGAAACAAACACGAGCTTGGTTTCTAATTGAAAGGATGGTGCTTACAAATGTGAACTAAGCTGTCTGATTTAGGATTTGGTCAAATTGTAAGGCTGATACGTGGATAGTTATGATTTAACAATACATGCACCTTCGCAAATAAACTGCTTTCCTGCCTACTGTTATTGTTCTTATATCTGTTTTCACAAAACTTTCTTGGAAACTGATGGTCCATCAAGGCAAACTGTGGACAACTTGGAAGTTTGGACTCTTAGAAATACATTATTGCTGTCAACTTTTGTTCCAGCAGTGTAAAGAGCATCTATCCAATTCCCAATTAGGAATGAATTGTAACTAGGGGTGAGAAAAAAACCAATTAAACAGAAAAAAACAAAAAAAAAATAATCGAAAAAACCGAATTAAAAAAAAACCGAATAAACCGATTAAAAAGCCCAAGAAAAAAATCGGTTCGGTTCGGTTTCGGTTTCTGAAATCTTAAACCGATTGAACCGGACCAAACCGAACCGGTTCAACAAACATCTAAACCCACTATAAAAGGAAACTTCACAGTTCACAATCCCTCACCCTCAAGTCTCAGCCGCCTCCTCTCTCCCAAATGCCTTTCAAGTTACCCCTCTCTGTATCACCACTCTCCTTCTCTAATTCTCATTGTTCTTTAATTCTTTAGATCAAAACTCAAGCGTTCAAAGTTCAAACAATTATCATCAAAACTTTCAACACCAGCATCACCCTAAAATTTCAATCTTTTCCTCTTTCATACTATATTTGTCTCGACTCTTGACATGTGAACATTGAACACTGAATGAAGGGATAGAAAACTTTCTTTTAGCATAAAAGGGATTGTGTTTTTTCCACATGTTTTTGCATAAAAGGGATCTGCACTTCTTTTATCTATCTTGGTTTCATGGATTTTCCGGGCTGTTTTGGCTTTTTTATGAGTTGGTGGAAATCTTGTTGGCCAGATCATTAGTTTGCACTGTACATGGCTGAAATCTTGCAGACTAATCAATTTATCATCCATCTTCTTCACTTTGTTGCTGTTGGCATCAGCTTGCACGTCACATGAAACAAAACTAGATTATCGGTTTTTTCAATTTTTTTCCTTAATTAACCGAACCGAACCGAAAATTATCAGTTTGAACTGGTTTCGGTTAGGTTTTAAATTAAAATAAAAATAAAAATTCGGGTTGGTTGGTTTTTTAAGTAAAAACCAAACCGAACCGAAAATGTTCACCCCTAACTGTAATACATGTAGCTCACATCTAATTTTTTTGTTACATCTTCTTGAATGTGAGCTTATTTAGTTCATACTAGTTAGGTCGCCCGCGACATACTTTTATTTTCATAAAAAATATTAAAAAAATATAAGACCAAAAATGTTGGGTCTGGCTGCAACGCTGGACCCAAGAGCTTTGAGTATGTCTTCAACACCAGACCCAATAATAATATTTATAATATAAATAATAATATTTAACTTGTTTGTCCAAATTCTTATATTTTTTAATCTTTTTTTAAAAAAATTGGTTTTTCTTCAATAGTATTAATTGTATTTTTTAAAATTTATTAATTATAATAACAACAAATTTTTTTTTTTTAATTTTACCCTTCAAATCAAGTCTAAGGTTGTTTTTCAATATTGATAAAAAAAATTTCAAAATTTTTAATTATTTTATAAATAATATTAATCATAATACAAATAATAATATTTACAATACAAATAATAATATTTTTAATATTAATATTATTAATTATAATAAAAAATAATATTTTTTTATATTAATACTTTTAATTATAATAAAAATAACAATATTTATAACACAAATAATAATATTTAGAAACCTAAAACCCAAGAATTTTGGGTCTTGACGTTGGACTCAAGAGAATTGGGTCCGGAGGTAGGACCCAAGCGAAATGGGTCCTGACGCAAGATCCATTAACCTTGGGTCTTGATGCATGACCTATCACTCTTGGGTCCTGACACTCGACCCAAAAGAATTAGATCATGACGCAGTACCTAAGAGAATTGGGTTCGAATGCAGGACCTAAACGAAATGGGTCCTGACACAGGATCCATTAACGTTGGGTCCTGATGCATGACCCATTACCCTTGAGTCCTGACACATGACCCAAATTTGATCCGGACTCATGACCCAGTAGTCTTGGGTCCTGACACAGGACCCAAGAGAACTAGGTCCTAACGCAGAACCCAAGTGAGAATTAGGTCCTATAGTAAAGCCAAGGCTAATGAGTCCGGCCCCAACATGACGCAAGGCTGATGGGTCTAGCTGTAGTTGGACTCAAAGCTATTTTGGGTCATTCTGGCACAAGATCTAACTCGAAGCGGGACCTAACTTAATATATTCTCCTTAGGTCTGGCTGCGTGGCCAAACTCAATCTCAATATATTTTAAAAAACTTAAAAAAAATACAAAAACATCAAAAATATTAATTTGAAGTAAAAAAAACAATAAAAAAATTTGAAAATTTTTTCAAAGCATTCTTGAAACACAAAAACAAACATGCTCTAATAAGAAAATTCAACCCAACCTGAAATGATAAAAAAACTATCATCACCCAACTTTTGTATAATATAAAAAAAGTTACATTAATTTATTTTTTCTTTACGAAAAAAATCAATAAGAGAAGATAAAAAATTTCAAGAGGGAAAAAAATAAAATTGGAAATATCTTAATATATATATATATATATATATATATATATTTAAATATATTGAGATAATATTTTTTATTTTTTTAAATCTATTTTTTATATAATCACATCAAAATAATACAAAAACATCTTAATATGAATTAAGGAAAAAATATTAATTTAAAGTAAAGAAAAAAATAAAAAATTATCAAATTTTTTTCAAAGTATTTTTGAAAAACAAAAACAAACATGCTTTAATAAGAAAATTCAACCCAACTTGAAACAAATTTTTTTTTTTATCATCACCCAATTTTTGTAGAATATAAAGGAAGTCCCATCAATTTATTTCCTCTTTATTGTATGAAAAATAAATTTAAATCAGAGAAAAGAGCAAAACATCCCAAACCCATTATTCTTGGGTCTGGCTGCGGAGCCCGATCCAATATTCTTGGGTATTGTTGCGTAGCCAGACCCAAGATCGATGGGTCTAGCTGGACAGGCAGACCCAACACCTTTTTGAAGTGTTTTGGATTTGGCTGGCCAGCTACACCCAATGCTATTACACATTTTGGAAGTGTTTTGGACCTGGCTTGGCATCCATACCCAACAACGTTTGGTCTCGCTGTCAAGCTAGAACCATCAGCGTTTGATAGAGAAGGCAACACCCCCAGACGCGCAGGCTGCAAAACCGCTCGCTTGGGTCTACAGTCAGGTGCGCCTGGCTGGCCTTAGCGCCTAGGGCATGACAGCCTCAGTGCCAGGTGTCTGCAGCCCAACCAAAATTGGAATTGACCATTTTCTCTCCATACATCCTTTCAATGCCAAATACATCCCAATGGAAAGATAACCCCCACCCTCCCCTTGCAGTCTTTCCAACTCTCTGTGGCAAGGGTAATTATGTCATTACACTACTTTAATGCACAATGCTTTGTGTCTAGGTTAACAATAATAGAGGCACTGATCCCTTTTAGTATATTGTATAACTAGGTTGATGGCCCGAGCTTCGCCGTGAGTCGGGTCAATTTCTTTGCAGCTGAAAAAAACGATGCTAAAGTGCCATCATTGTATTCTAAAGAGCAAAAAAAAAAAAAAAAATCAACGACTTGACATAATAGAAAGAGAACTAAAAAAAATAGTGATCACTAAACTCCATGAATCAAATAATCCATGAAAAAAAAAGTATTGAAAAACAAAGTACAAGCAAAACCAAGTGAGGTCGTCAAAATCCGCGAGTAGTATAATGCCAAACCTTAAATATTAAAAAATATTGAATTGAATGACAAAATCGAAAAGAAAAATCAAATTTACAAAAGAATCCAAAACATAAAAAAAAATAAAGAAATTAATTTTCAATGAACTCAATGATAATGGGTGAAATTTTTAAAAATACTTAAAAATGATTGAAGCGAACCCGGTTCAAACTTCAAAATTTATAACACAGATCATAAGGCCAAATCACATTGTAAAAGGCAAAATAAAAATAAAAAATAACAACGTAAAATTCTAAACCAACCAAAATAATTTGGGATAAACATGAAAAAACAAATTGAAATTTTTTTTTGAAAAAAAGTAAATTTGAAAAGAAAGAGAATCAAATTTGATACAAAAAGAAAAAAAACAAATCATAAGGGATGAAATTGGAAAAGAATTTCAATTAAAAAAAAGGATAAGAACAACTAAAAATAACAATAAAAAAATGAGGACCATATTTGATATAAAAATAAAATGTCAAGGGATGAAATTCAAAGACATTAATTCAAGAAAGGATTCAAGACCAAAAACATCATAATTAAAAAAATAAGGACCAAACTTAATATAAAAACAAAGTGTATATGGATGCAATTGAAAAAATAATTAATTTAATAAATGATCCAAGACCAAATACATTTCAATTGAAAGAATGAGAACCAAATCTGATATAAAAATAAAATATCAAAGGATGAAATTGAAAAAATAAATTAACTCAATAACTGATTTAAGACTAAATACATTGCAATCAAAAGAATGAGGACCTAATTTAACTTAATAAACAAATAGCTAGACTTTGTTTTGCAATGGCCAACCGTTTTTCTAGGTGGAGAGAGGGAAAAGAGGGAGGAAGGGAAAAACTTCTTGCCGGCGCTCCTCCGTATATTGCTGGCGAACACGCACCTCCCCACCGTGACGGGTGATGAGGCGCATCGAATGCCGCTTTGGATGGCGGCATTCGGCGTTGTGTGGGAGCTGTACGCGCCACCTAAAGCACACGAGGCTTTTTGAATTTAAAATTAATTTATATATATTAAAATACCAAATTACCGTTAACCCTATATGAGAATTACAAAAAAACCATAGCAAAAAACCTAAAATAACCTTGCATCCATAATAAAGAGTTTTTTTTTAGGGACATTTAAGTAATTGACATGCACAAAAAAAAATAGAAAAAAACCAAAAAGCCCTTGAACCAAAGAGTAATTTTTATTAAGGGTTACCTGGTTACTATTGAAAAAACATGAAAGTAATAATGAACATTCTTCTTTAAGGTAATTATTGATAAGTCTCGTGTAAAAGATCCATATATCTCTAAAGCTAATATTGCCCTATCAAAAGCAAAATCAGTCTTTCACTGTGGATTTGCATGATGAAAGACTGATGCTTTTTAATTATAGTTAATTCTCTTTGAAAGAAATGCTGTTAAGTGATATAATACTATAAATGAAGCCAATATTCAATATAAAGTTCAATGTGACTGCTAAGTTCTACAAAGCTGCAAAAAAAAAAACAAAAAGAGGAAGAAGAAAAAAAAAGGGAAGATAATCTTATCAACTTTCTTGCACGTGCCTAGTATTTGACAATCTATATACATGCATTGCCTACCAAGAGTGGCAAGATCACCTCTTTTGCAGATAATTTCTAATACGAACAAGGTAAATGTTTTGCCATTTAACTAAAATCTAGACTTCTACAATAGATTGCCATAAAAACAGACAATATTGTTTGACAACAGTGTTCAAATGGGTAAATTACATGTTTAAGCCACTGTCAGGGCAGTTTGGGAACTGTACAATGACTAAGTTTCAGGAGAAATGGAACAGGGGACTGCAGAGTGAGTGGAGATACCTGTTTAGTTGCCAGACAAGATAGAGGGACTAGACATACCAAAGTTAACACTTGATTCTGCTTTTTAATGTAGCAATAATTTTCCAAATACCTTAATTATGGTATATACATATCAAGCTTGATTTTAAAGTATTTTGCGAGCAGAGCACTGGTTTTCAGATAACTATTGCTTCCAGTTTTTTTCTTCATACTAGGAAACAATCATTAATATGGTCTTCTTGATTTTCTTCTCGCCCCCTCGCTCACTCACTTTTGCAGACGTGGATGCTTTACCAAGGAGGCAAGACATTGGAGTTAGTTGATCCAAGCCTTGCCAGGTGCAATCGGGATGAGGCAGTCATGTGCATTCAACTGGGGTTGCTATGCTGCCAACAGAGCATTGCAGATAGGCCTGACATGAACTCAGTTCATCTCATGCTTTCAAGTGACTCGTTTACTTTACCCAAACCTGGCAAACCTGGAATTCAAGGTCGTGGGGGTCGTTGGACAACTACCACTACTTCTGCTCTCACTAACAGTGCTACAGCTACTAATGCTAGTACTACAAACACTGGCGCCACCAGGGTTTCTGGAGGTAATAGTTTTATTGATGAGTATTCTAGAAATTCTATGTCTGTTTCTTCAATTGAAGAAGGTAGATAAACCACCATATATAATGTGAAGGCTAATTAGCTTTTTAATATCGTGTAAAGCATTGATTCTTTGTAGCATCTGTTCATGTGATGTATTTCATTTTTGCCATGTAAAAATTTCACCGAACTTGCTACGTTTGGTAGAAAGCAATGTGGTGTAGTGATAATTTTTTAGGGCAGTTATATTATTGTTAGTGTAATCGAACAGCGACAATCTGGGTTTTAACCTTCATAGTTAATTGCTTGTTATGAACAATGATTCTACAGAGTGCTCGTTTTTCCTTTTCATTTCCTTATTGTCCCTAAAGAAAAGGGTAATATGAGATGTCCAACTCCATTGCATTGGTACCGCCTCCCTTTCCCTCCTCTAATCAGGAGGGGTTAGGGTTATAGACAACAAATAATACGGTGAGCCTTTAGCAAGAGCTAAGAGGTATGCATATAAATTTCCTTTTCCTTTTACTATGTTCTTTACTTCCAAGCGCATTTCCAGCTTTCCTGGGTTCATGCATCTAAATCTATTTCTAGGCATTAAAAATACCCGATCAAGTAAATTCTGCTTACAGTAGAAGTTTAACGTGTACAGTGCAGACTATCTATCTATCTGGCAAGTTTTGGTGTGGGGTTAACATCCAACACTATGTTTATATACATACAGACCCTCCTGGGTTTCTCTTGGATCATTTGTTGAAACGATCCGTTGAACTGGTATGGATGCATTTATAATGAACCTGTTCATATATTATTAAGTTTTATTCTACTATATACCATATTTATTTTTCCTAGAAACAGTCTTTGGTACATTATTTTTTCTCTTTGAAGAACCTCCTACAAGTATTGATTAATTTTCCGTGAGAGACTAGACTGTTTAACTAACTACAAGATGACTGTTCCCTTTAGAACTATGAACGATTAACCATGTAATCCTCTCCGTTACATAATAATAATAGCAAAACGGAAACATGAGAAATGAGATCCTCCACACAAAATCCAGTGGCCTTTTATGCCAGGAACTAACATGTTAATTGCATCCATATTTCATGTAAAATCAAGCCCCATATCCATTTATTGAATCGAAAGAACAGTAGTGCCTAGATTTGCCTTGTAGAGTGCCTCTGACTTGTTCTTCTAATTCTTCCTATAACCATCTCGTTCCCAAAACTAGATGGTTATATTGCTGCTGCTAACAGAAATACTATCTGCAATTTATTTTGGAAACCTTCTGATAGATTTCAAGGACTATATACTTCCCCTCTCCCTGACTTTCTTTTTATGTTTTCTCTCCCTCCTGTGCCTCTATCCTCTCTTCCGTGTGAATAAAAATCTCTAGAATTCAATATAATAAAGATTTCATGTCCAAATAAAATGGACCTAAAATACCCCTCAAAATGAACCTAAAAAATTCCCTCAAAATAGATCCTAAAACACCCATTGGGCTCGGGCTACCAAGCCTAAGCCCAATATACAGCTAGGGCTCAAGGAGTAAGGGCCTGAACATGGTAATTCGAGCCCATACTGGGCACAGGTGCATGGGCTCGGATATGTACTGGGATGGGCGTGCGCCTAGCACCCAACATGGAGGTCGGGCACCCCAGCACCCTTTTGAGCTCAGGCTAGCACCTCGAGCTTAGCACACCTCGAGCCCAACGTTCTTGAGCTCGGGAGCACACCCCGAGCCCAACGTTCTTGGGTCCAGGCAACGCGCCTGGATCCATTTTTCACCTTTAATAGGCCCAAGCTCAACACTCTTTAGAGATTTTTCCGGGATGCCACGCGGGTCCCTTAATATTTTATACCGATCCAATATGTATTATTTTGAGTAGATTACAACTCAAAATATCACAAGGATGAAATTACACTTTAGCCCCTTATCTCCACAAAAGGACAAGTCTCATGATAAATACACAATGAATCCTTTAAGTTAAAGGTTCACAATCTTCATTCTTCACTGCATGTATATTTTTAGACTTTATCTCTTTAAAACTTTCTCTCTTTATTAAGTTATTGACTTTACCATTGGAGAGTCCCCTTGTCTTTCAAAAATGACCTTTTGCAAGTACCACAATTACCGGTCACCTAATTTACCATGCACAACCAGTTATTACCATAACTATCAGTTATCTTGACTTACCATGCATCACATGTTACCAATTATTAACCCCTTGAGCTTTTTATATCAAATAATCAGATATATTAACTATGAATAATGGATCAAATTATTTAAATTAAGAGATTAGTCAATTATTCAAATCATCATTGTTATTCCTAAGCATCTTGAATTTCAAGACTCATCAAATATGTTCTTTCAAAACAGTTTATTCCTCTTCTGCTCTCATCTCCCCCTCTTTTTATACAATGCTTGGAGTGCTATATATATGGAAGGCTTTTATATTGCAGTTAAGATCATGTAAACGTGATTCTTGCTGGACAGTTTCGAAGGGCTGGAGATTTGCAGGGGTGATTGCTAGAGTGATTCCTGCTGAAGAATTAAAACTGAAGTTGATTATGAACGCCTGCTTCTATTATGTAAAACTGTTGTTTCATTTTGAATAAAATGACGTCGTTCTTCTTCTTCCTTTTTTCTTGGTTTCAGTTTATAAAAACAACGACGTTTGTTGGGAAAGGCTTATAATCCAATTGGGTCTTGTGATTTTTCTATGTTTTCATTGAAGTCCCTGGCTTTTTTATTTTTCAATTTTCATTCGGTAGGGTTTTAATGTTTGGATTTTTTTTTCTCTTCTTAATCCCTAAATGAATTGATTAAATCTCTAAAATTGTGTGCTTATTCCAATTTAGTTTTTGGTTCCCAATATTATGCATTTCGATCAATTTTGTCATAAATCTCATTTTTCCTCTTCAATTTCATCCATAATTGAATCATTTGGACCCTTGGATTTGGCCACTTGTTACAGATTCATCCTGTGTCCTCCAATCATTTTAATTTTAGCCTAATAACCCATTTTCGCTTCAATTATACCCCAATTATATTTTTTTACCTATTTCTACTTAGTTTTTGGCTTGTTAAATTCAATTATTTGTTCCCAATTGTGTTTTTACCCTTCTCCTTTATTTTTTACTTTTATTATTATTTATGGATATTTCTTGATGCACAAAATTAAATATACACAAGTGACTAAACAACTAGTAAAATTGAAAGGATATTTTTGGGATTTTTTTTTATTTTTTTAAGTTGAATGAAAATTGTGGTAAAAATTTGGGTTATGACAATACTTATACAAATCTTCTTCGAATTTAGGAACATGATCAATAAAAAGGTTGATTGCCAACTGAGTTTTCAGTATATCTCTTGTTGTACACGCTACCCTCCATATAAACATGATGCTTATATGGGTTTGCAGGATTAGATCTAGGATTTGGTTTGCCATGGGATAAGTCTTTAAGCACATTCCTCTCTTTATCATGCTTCCTATTTATGCCTCCCTTTAGTAGTGTTAGATATGGGTTTTTAATGCATCTTGTCATATATACCACTTTCCATATAAACATGATGAATATATTGATTTGCAGGATTTAGTTTGCCTTGAGGTAAGTCTCTAAGCACACCTCTCTCATTGTTATGATTCCTATTTGCACCTCTTTTTAGTATTGTTAGATGGTTTAAGCATTTTGCGATCTTCGACTCTTTGCTAATGAATGCTCCACTCGATCTAGTATCTAGGATTGGGTTTTTTGTGTCGTCTCTTGAGCTCTTATAGTGTCCAATATGACCTTCACTCCTATATTGTGGAATGAAAATTTATTGCCATTTACCTCTGTTAATCAAATAGGCCAACATGTTATGATACCAATTTATGCAATATATAGCGTGAATAGGGTTCCTCAATCCCTAAGGTTTACAACCCTAAAGTGTTGAGAAGAAAACTAGGGTTCGCAAGCTTAAAGTTACAACCTTTAATAGTAGAAAAAACTTAGATATATTTAGAAAATCCTTGTTTCATAAAATTCTCTTTTAAAAAAATAGCTTATAAGGCTATTTTAATACAAGAAAAAGTCTTTAATTAGTAAAATCCTAATCAAATTGAAAATTCTAATGTAAATTTTTAAAAAAATAAAGAAGACAAGATTTTTTGAAGCCTAAAAACAAAAATGACTAGCATGGTAGCTGCTCTTATATAATTAGGTCTTTAAAAGATCTAGTAAAATTTCAATCTAATTCAAAAATAAAATTACATGTTATGTCTATTTTAATAAAACAACTCGTTGAATTTGTTCGAAACTCCTCAAAACCTAGAAAATCTTAATAATTAAAAAAGTAATTATGACAATAATAATAAAAAAAATGTTTTTCTTATTGTTTGATCTTTATACTAAAAGATCAATGTTAAAATTGATCTAAAGATGATTATTATGAAAAAAAAAAATAAGAAGAAAATGAGTAAATCACCTTTAAGTATTTTATGGTTTGGTCATGTTTTCACTTTACAACAAAGTTTTTGAATATTATACTCTGCAAGCTTGGTATAAAAATCAATAAAAAAACTTATTCTCTCTCCTCGTACTAACCTTCTCTCCTCTTTCATCTCTTTCTATAAACAGAAATCAAGAAGAAAAATCCAAACACTAATCCATTGTTTAAGATAAAATCAAACACAAATTCGCTTTTTCTATCACCTTCTTTTCTAGCATTTTGATGTTAGCATCAATTTCTCATCTAGAACTCAATAAGAAAAGGTAAATCTAATTCTTTTCTTCAATCAAGATTTTAAAATCTATTTGTGAGTTTTGTTCTTGTTAAATCATTAGAATATATGTTTTGTTTCCTCAATTTAATAAAAAAAAATAAGTAGTTTAAAATTGAAATTGAGAATCTTGAAAGGTACAATAACCCTAAACAGTTAAATTTCACTAGATTTTTTTTATGTTCCGTCCATAAATTTTAGACTCCCAAACAAAGTTAATTTTGAAGACCGGAAAAACTGTTATTTGATTATTGTTTTATGAAAAATCTCGAAATTAAGAAATTGGAGTTCACCGAACTCTAATTTCTCAATCAGTGTTCAATTCGTGTGTACTTGTGCAAGCGAGTGAATTTTTAAATTTCATTGCTAGCTTAGACTGGAATATATTGATACTGACAATTTGATCGACGCAGCTATTCGAGTCCATGTGTGAAGTTCTCATAAGTGATGGAGAAGCCCATGAAAAGTCAGTTTATTTGTTACCCGCGCTTGACGGGTAAAAAGAATCCAAGTGCTGAGTGATTAGTTTAAGTAGTAATTTAAAATATATATAAAAATAACAATAATAAATAAGCTGATAAAAACAAAAAAAGAATAGATCTAAACATATTTGAATTATCAAACAACCTAATATTAACTCAATAGAAAGCAAGTCATAAGAAATAACCAAAAAAAAAAAACATAAACAATTTTTTTAAAAAAAAAAACTCTGGTGAACCTCCTAAACCTGGTTTATTATTTAAAACTTGCAACTCGTTAAACCCTGGATTCAGTTTCAATCAAGAAACTTAACTCTAAAGTCTAAACCAATTTAATTTTGAACGATGAAATCATTGAAAAATATTAATAAGAAAAAATACTTGCAAAAGCAAAAAAAAAAAAAAAAAAAAGGGGATAAAATTTGAGAGAGAAAAAAAACAGAGAATGAAATTTAAAAAACAATTTGAAAAATGATTCCAAATAAAATAAATAGCAATTAAAAGAATAAGGATAAAATTTGAAAGATTAAAATTTGAAAGATTAAAAGAATAAGGAATGAAATTGCAAAACATTTGTAATTTGATAGGTTATTTATAGATCAAAAAATAATAGGAGTGAAATTAAAAAAAAAATACATAGAGGGCTAACCCAATAGAACCAACCCAAAAAAATAAGCTAAAATAAAGAAAGAAAGAAAAATCAAGCAAACCCGGCCGAACCTCTTAAACCTGATTTAATCTTTAAGATCTACAACTTATGAAATCCTGGACTTAAGTTCAATTAAGAAACTTAACTCTCAATAAATTTAATTTTGTAGGATGAAATCAATGAAAAAAATATTAATAAAAAACATTGCAAAAGAAAAAGAAAGCAAAAAAAAGAATGGGGATAAAATTTGATAAGAAAACACCCAATGAGGATGAAACTTGAAAGAAAGCTGAAAAAATTAAATTGCAATTAAAAAAATTAGGACTAAACTCGAAAGATTAAAAAAATCATAAGGATGAAATTAAAAATCATTTGTAATATGATAGATTATTTATAGATTAAAAAATAGTAAGGGGTGAGATATAAAAACATTATAGAGGGTTAATCCAATAAAATCAAACCAAACAAATAGCAAAACAAAAGTTAAAAAAGAAAATTTAAAAATAAGAAAACATTAATTTAGAAAAAGAGAAAAAAACCGAATAAACCCAACAAAGCTCTTAAATCTAGTCTAATCTCTAAAATTCACATGCCGTGAAATCTTTGACTCAGATTCAAGCAAGAAGCCTAGTTCTCAACAAATTTAATTTCAAAGGATGATATCAGCAAAATATATTAATAAAAAAAACCTGAAAAAGCAATAAAATGAATGAAGATAAAATTTGATAGAAAAAAAAAATCAAGGAGGATGCAATTTAATTAAAAAAATCCCAAATAAAATAAAACGCAATTAAGAGAATAAGGCCTAGATTTTAAAGACTTAAAAATCATAGGGGGTGAAATTGAAAAACAATCTGTAAAAACCAAGCGAACCCGAGAAAACTACTTAAACCTAGTCAAATCTTAAAAACTTGTAAACCGTTAAACCCTGGATTCGAGTTCAATCAAGAGGTTTATTATGAGCCAATTTAAAAATATCAATTTTAAAAACTTGTTAAAGCAAAAAAAAAAATATCAGCAATCAAAAGAACATGGATTAAATTTGATGAGAAAAAACAAAGAAGGGTCAAATCATAAAACAAAACCAATTTAAAAAATTATCCAAAATAATAAAAGTTGTCAAGGCCAAAAAAAATTAGCAATCAAAAGAACATGGATTAAATTTGATAAGAGATAAACTAAATGGTGAAATCACAAAATAAAATCAATTCAAAAAATGAATCAAAACAAAATAAAATAGCAATCAAAAGAATGTGAACCAAATTTAAAAGATAAAAAAAAAAATAAGAGGGGTGAAATTGAAAAAGCACACCAATTTTATGGATCATTCAAGATAAAAAATATTGTAATAAAAAGAAAATGAACCAAATCTGAAGAACCAACAAATTAAAGAGTTGTTCTTGAATTTTTAATTGGTTTTATCTTTAAGGATATCAAAGTAATTATATTATTTTTATAAAAATATAAAAATATCGTTAAGTAGTAAACATTGGATTATTTTATTCAATGATTAAATGATTGTTTTTACTATGCATTCAAAAATACAATTACTAATATAACCTCAAACAACTCTTAAAAGATATTTATGTCATGATGAAAAGATCACCCTATCTCTATATCCAAGTTAAAAAATTAAATGATGAAGGAGTAATATAGTAATTATATTATTGTAATTAATAGTAAAGTGTGTCTTGGGATGTGAGTGTTTGGAAACATGGTTCAACCTGCGTTTCCAAAAAATTCATTTTATTTTTGCTAAAAATTAATTTTTTAATGTTTTTTAATCGTTTTGATGTGCTGATCTCAAAAATAATTTTTTAAAAAATAAAAAAAATCATTTTGATGCATTTCTAAGCGAAAAGCACTTTAAAAAGCAACCACAACTATACTCCCAAACACGCAATAGTAACTTCACTGTAGAGATTAGTTTTATATATATATATATATATATATATATATATATATATATATAGTGTGATGTGATGCAA
>Ga0307515_10006781_pt1 | contig 22788 bp, 23 predicted proteins | sample 17_EM_MG_FD_194513 | JGI IMG/M metagenome (GOLD analysis project Ga0307515, IMG submission 194513) | Populus trichocarpa ectomycorrhiza microbial communities from riparian zone in the Pacific Northwest, United States - 17_EM | ecosystem: Host-associated > Plants > Roots > Unclassified | place... | reverse complement strand
GGCGTGATGATCGGCCTTCACGAGAGCGGTAGCGCAGGAGAACATGGCGAAAAAGTCGTTTATCGATCTCTGTCCCATCGGCATGGGTACCCTGATATGAGCCAACGTCACGCGCCGATCAACACAGTTCGATCAGCATCTTTAGGAAAGCGCGAACAGCGGGGTTGGCGCGACGGCTTTCCGGCCAGAGTGCCGTGATGTTATCGCGCTCTACGGCGAAATCGGACAACACCGGGACCAGCTTCCCGCTTTTGACCCACGCGTTGGCAACGAAACTCGTGCCCATGCCAATGCCAGCACCGGCTGCTATTGTCGCCATGACACCTTCGCTCGTATCGACAATGATGCCGGAAGGCGGCACGATCTCAATCTCGCGGTCGCCGATCCGGAAGGGCCATCGAAACATCTGTCCCGTACTTTGATAGCGCAGATTGATGGTTTCATGGTCGGCCAGATCGCCAGGATGCGTTGGTGCATCGTGTTTGGCCAGATAGCCGGGCGCCGCGTAGCAGCAAAGCCGATGTGGTGAGAGCCGGCGCGATATAAGGCGCGAGTCAGCGAGATCACCAATCCGCACAGCCAAATCGACGCTTTCTTCGATGAGGTCGATGATATGGTCGCTTAGCCGCAGGTCAATGGTTACCTTGGGGTGGAGTTCGCGAAACCGCGGAAGTGCTGGCGCGATCACGTGCAGGCCAATTGGCAGCGATGCCGCAATGCGCAAGGTGCCCGAGGGCTCCGCACGCGCGGCTTTGGCCACCTGCTCGATCTCTTCGGCATCCCTCAACAGCCGAAGCGCACGTTCGTGCAAATCGCGGCCCTCGGCCGTAAGCGTCAGAGATCGTGTCGTGCGGTTGAAAAGCGAAACACCGAGATGCCGTTCGAGCCGCTGGACACTTTTACTGATCGCCGAGGGCGACACGGACAACGAGCGGGCGGCGGCTGTATAGCTGCCAAGTGAACCCGCACGGGCGAAAGCGATCAACCCGGTCAGGCGTTCGAATACAATTTGTTCCTTCATGGCACTATTAAACGGAAGGATGCCGCCATTATCAACCCCGATCATAGGTCATATCTCTCTCTTCGAAACGAGAGCTGACGGAGATTATAATGACTGAGATGATGAAAGCGGCGCGGTTGCACGAATTTGGTGGTCCGGAGGTCGTGCGCTACGAGGACGCACCTCGACCCATAGCGGCAAGCGGCGAAGTGCTGGTCCGGGTTCATGCGGCAAGCCTCAACCCGCCTGACCTCTATCTCCGTGACGGCTATCGCGCGCTGCCCCCCGAATGGCGGCCCGATCCTGTATTTCCGCTGATCCTGGGCACCGATGTGTCCGGCGTGGTTGCGGCGGTCGGCGAAGACGTTTCGGGGTTCAGCGTTGGCGACGACGTGTATGCGATGGTGCGCTTCCCGGAGGATCTTATGAAAGGCAGCAGCGCCTATGCCGAATATGTCCAGGTGCCCGCATCTGAACTGGCGGTAAAGCCCGCAGGGATCGATCATGTCCAGGCGGCCGGCGCGCCGATGTCACTGCTGACGGCCTGGCAGTTTCTAGTGGACCTCGGCCATGACGCCGCAAACCCGTTCCAGCAGTTCCGCCATGCACCGATCGCCCTCGAAGGCAAAACGGTTCTGGTGAATGGCGCTGGAGGGGGCGTCGGACATCTGGCGGTTCAAGTGGCCAAGTGGAAAGGCGCGCGCGTGATCGCTGTCGCATCCGGCAAGCATGAGGCGCTTCTGCGTGAGCTGGGCGCAGACGCGTTCATCGACTACACCAAGACGGCTGCTGAAACGGTCGCCGAGGATGCCGATCTGGTTGTCGATGCCGTCGGCGGTGCGAACATGGAACGCTGGTTGACGGTCCTGAAGCAGGGCGGAGCGCTCTATCTCGTCAATCCTCTGGGGTTTTCTGGCCATGAAGAAGCGGCAAGGCGAGGGATCACGGTGTCATCGACACAGGTTCGCTCCAGCGGCACGCAACTGGCCGAGGCTGGTCGCTTGCTGGAAAACGGCACCATTCGCGTCATCGTGGATAGCACCTATCCGTTGGCAGACGCCGCGATCGCCCACCAGCGCGCTTCTTGTGGCAACGTCCAAGGCAAAATTGTGCTTGTCGCTGCGTGATAAACACGGCCGATCTCGAGCGAACCTGGGATCGGGGACAATTGGGTAAGGAATGGATTATGCTCATCGTGACAGGATACGTACAGGTCGAGCCCTCTGAGCTCGCGCAATTTTGTAACGAGTTCCGCGTTCTCGCGACGGCTACGCGACAACGGACCGGCAACCTGTTCTATGACGCCGCCGTGGACGATCCGCAGGACGGTCGGTTGCTTGTCGTCGAGCGGTGGGAAAGTCAGGAGTCGCTCAGCGCTCATCTGGAGGCCGCTGACACGGTGGCGTTCGTCAATCGATGGCGAGGTCGAATGCGGGGTAACATTGAAAAATATGACGCTTCAAACAAACGTGGCCTCATGGACTGACGGCGGCCTCACTCTCGTAACCGAAGCATACATCCCTGGCGCTTAGGCTTCTCCGCCCGAGTAGGAACGCCATGGACGCCTTAAGCCGCTGGTCCATTGGCCACATTAACCAGAGAGCAAGACCACGACTGCCAATCAGCGGGGCAGCCCGCTAACAAGCGGCTTATGAGCAACCCCGCCGCTGACGTGCCAGCCACACCGTGTGCCCACCACAATCGCGGTCATCCGCAACATGGGCGATAACGTCGAAGCCGTGCTGGTCGATCGTCATCCTGGCATATCGGTTCGCTGAGATTCAGGGTCACGCCATCGTCGTCGGCAGCCGTCAATCTTTGAGACACAGTTAATTGACCTCCTTGCGCGAGCGCACGCAGGCACGACCTGACCCGACATTCCTTCTCGTCGCCCACGACCACGGGGCGGTGGGCAAAACATCCCCGTGGGATACTTATCGGGAGGGCTCTGGCGGCCGTGCGGGCAAGAGCAGGATAAGCGCAGGCTGACCTGTTGCTTTCTCTTTTCATCCCAGTTCCTCAGCAAGCCCGATGAGAAGACCCTCGGGTCCGCGGATGTAGCAGAGTTTGTAGGAGTTCTCATATCGGACGACATCGCCGACAAGCTGGGCGCCGTGCGCGCGCAATCTCTTAACGGTCCCTTCGACGTCATCGACTGTGAACATGGCTCGCAGATAACCAAGGGCGTTCACCGGAGCGTTCCGGTGATCCGCGACGACTTCCGGTCTGAGGAAGCGCGAAAGCTCCAGCCGGCTGTGGCCGTCCGGCGTGCGCATCATGGCGATCTCGACCTGCTGGTCGCCCAGACCGGTGACACGGCCGGCCCATTCGCCCTCGATCGTCGCGCGGCCTTCGAGTTCGAGGCCCAGCTCCTGAAAAAAGTCTATCGTCACTCCGAGGTCTTCGACGACGATCCCGATGTTGTCCATTCGCTTGAGCGCCATGCTCTCTCCTCCGTTTTCGTTCCGATTTTCTTCTAGGACGTGGATGGCCCATGGGTCCCGACATGCTATCAAAATCTTTAGGGAAAATATTCGGATGGCGTCCCCCTCATCAGCATTGGGGCTGTGATTGGTGGCGTTTGACGAATATGGTCGGGCGGTGCGCCAGGTAGCTTGACCGTTCGGTGTTCAAAAATACTTTGATTGACGGGGCGTAGATGTCTATTTCCGATGACCAGCAACGCGAGGACCAGGCGAGGCGCCCTCTGCTACAGTTAGAGGCTGACATAGAAGCTGCGCAGGCGGGACATATTGCTGCAGCTTTTCTTGCGGCGATCGTCGAGTCATCCGACGATGCGATCGTCAGCAAGACTCTCAACGGCGTCATCACGACCTGGAATAAAGGCGCCGAGCGTCTTTTCGGCTATGCGGCGGAGGAGGCTATCGGAAAGCCGATCACGATCGTCATTCCACCGGATCGCCTCGACGAGGAACCGGCCATTCTCGCTCGTATTCAGGCCGGCGAGCGCGTCGATCATTTCGAGACGATACGACGACGCAAAGACGGTAGCCTGATTGATATCTCTCTCACCATCTCGCCTATTCGGGATGGCAACGGAACGATCATCGGTGCATCGAAGATCGCCCGCGATATCTCGGAGCGCAAGCGAGCCGCCGAGCATCAGGAACTTTTGCTTCGAGAAATGCATCACCGGGTAAAAAACCTGTTCGCCATCACCGGCAGCATCATCACCCTTGCAGCAAGGACGGCAAAGACGACTGCTGAGCTGGCCGCCGGGATGAAGGACAGATTGGTGGCTCTGTCCCGAGCGCATGAGATGACATTGCCAAGCCCGAACGGTGAGGCTGCGACCGGCGCACCACAGACCACGCTGTTCCGGCTTCTGTCGAATATTCTCGCGCCCTATGAGCGGGAGGGTGCGACTCGTTGGCAGCTGATTGGAGATGACATCGACGTTAGCGGCAACAAGATCACAGATTTCGCGCTGCTGTTCCATGAATTCGCAACCAACGCCGCGAAATATGGCGCCCTGTCTGTGGAAGAGGGGAAGCTGGATATCGCAGTGACGGTGAAGGGCGAGATCCTGGAGATCGCCTGGCTCGAGAGCAACGGTCCTCAACACTCTAGGTCGGAGACATGTTCGATCGGTTTTGGAAGCCGGCTTGAGCAGATAATCGGAAAGAGCGTCGGGGTCGATATCTCGCGCGAGTGGATTCCGAACGGACTGACGATTCGGCTGTCCGTCCCCCGCTGCGCTATCAGCGATTCATCCGGAAGATAGACGATGGCGACATCGGCGCCCTCGCGCGCAAAAGCGATTGCCGCGGCACGGCCGATGCCTGAATCGCCGCCGATGACGAGTGCCTTCCGCCTGTGAGCTTTCTCACCCCGCGATAACTCTAAGCGTGACCGGCTTGCGGCCCTCGGCTTCGATAAGGCCGATCACCTCCCTGGCATCCGCCTCTTGGTTGTAACCGACCTATTTGAGATCGGGTACCCCGTTTCGGCGGCTCCCTAGACTTGCCGCAAGCCGCCGTCAACGCATAGTTCAGCGCCGGCGATGTAGCTCGCGTCATCGCTCAACAAGAACAAGGCGGCCGCAGCCACTTCTGATGGCCGTGCCATACGACCCATCGGAATTGGAGCGACAATTGCCGCGCGAGTGTCTTCCGCGACAGCAGCCATCATGTCCGTATCCGTGGGGCCGGGTGCAACGACGTTGACCCGAATACCTTTGGGTGCGAGTTCTGCCGTCCAGGTTCTGGCGTAGGAACGGACAGCTGCTTTGGTTGCGCAGTAGGTTCCGTAGTCCGCGTAGCCCGCGTTCCCGGCTATGGAGCCGACGAGGACGACCGAGCCGCCTTCTGTCATTGCGGGAAGAGCTGCCTGGAGGCCGAACACCATTCCTCGGACGTTGACGTCGAAGTGGCGGTCGAAGTGCTCCGGCGTTATCTCGGCGATCTGCGAAGGCTCGGAAAGACCTGCATTCAAAACAAGGGCGTCGATACGACCGTATGCTTTGCGCACTTTTTCGACAACGTGGATCATGTCTTCCGGAGAGCTTGCGTCAGCGGGAATGCCGACCGCGCCATTTCCAATGCCTTTGGCCGCCTTGTCAGCATCTTCACCTCTACGACTGGTGATGAAGACATTTGCGCCTTCGGCAGAAAGCCGCGCTGCAATCGCCAGGCCGATACCCTTCGCGCCGCCGACAATCAAAGCCACCTTGTTACTCATTCGAGCCATCGTAAGTCCTTTCACTGAATGGTCTCTCGATGATATACGGTGTATATCTGATATCAATTACGCGCCTGGAATAGCCTAGATATGGACGAGTATACCGACTTGGAAGCCCTCTCTCATCGTGCGCTTTGCGACATGGCGCAGGTTCGTCCGGTGCTCGACAAGATCGCTGATAAATGGACGATCCTGATACTGACTGTGATCTGTCCGAAACCCGCGCGCTTCAACGAACTCAAGCGGCGTCTCGATGGGATCACGCACAAGGCTCTGGCCGATGCCCTGAAGAGGCTTGAGCGGAACGGTCTTGTCACGAGGACGGTGCTCCCAACGCAGCCGATCGGCGTAGAATATGCAATCACTCCTCTAGGCCATTCCCTGCGGGAGCCGTTTGAAGCACTGTGTGCGTGGGCAGCAGCCAATGCCGACAAGGTCGAGGCGGCCACGCAACACTACGACAACACGGGAAATCGTCGTTGACGGCGTCGCTGTGTCCGCCTTCCAGCTCTTCAGAGACTTGAGGTCTTGGCCCTCTTCGGCGCAACCAGCCATTCAGGAAGAGATTGGTAGCGGACCGTTCTGGGGCGTCGCCGATGGAGCCTAAATCGATAAAGCGCCGATCGCCAGTCACACAAAATTTGAGGGAGAGCTGAGTTCGAAGCAACGGTATCTGCGTTGGGACCTTGCGCTTGTCGTGTCGCAACCCCGCGTCTCGGTTCGCAAGGGAACCGGGGAAATTGTGATTAAATGAGCGGCGGAGTTGCTTGGCGGAAACTGCCTAGACCTCTGATTCGTCTCATCATTTGGGCGACAGCGCTTTAGCGATGTCTAAATACCCTTACTCAGACTGGCTTGACTCTTTCAAGAGGGCGGAACAAAGGAGGAACGTCAACAATTTTTGGGGGACATGAAGTCCATGCACCACGAGCCGGGGAGGTCCGTGAACGATGTCGCGCGCCAACAATCCTCGGATCATCGAGGAACTCAGAGACCGTATCTCGCACCTTGAGGGGAGTGCTGCAAAAAAGCCATCGTGCTGCCCTTCGGTATTCGCGATATCGACGATCGTCTGCCCGGTGGTGGCCTACCATATGGAGCTCTCCACGAAATCGCCGGCGGCGGGGCTGGCACGGTGGACGGAGCAGCGGCAGCATTGTTCGCCGCCGGAATTGCCGCGCGCTCGAAGGGCAAGGTCGCCGCCGGCCCAAGAAATATGCGGACTAATGAAAACATTGGGGAAGGCATAGAGCGGATGCTCGTCCGGCAGGGGCTCGGGGGTCGTGACGTCGAGCGTCGCCTGCGCCACGCGTCCGGTTTCGAGTGCTGCGACCAGCGCGTCCTGATCGAGAAGGCCGCCACGGGAAATGTTGATGAGGTGTAGGCCCGGCCTGGCGCCGTCCAGGAGCGTCTTGCCGATCATTCCCTCTGTTTCAGGCGTCAGTGGCGCTGCGATGACGAGGTGGTCTGCCGCGGCAAAGACCGACGCAATGTCGGCCGCGATGATGCTGCTTTCGCCCTGCCATGGCGTGCGGCGGCTGACCACGACTCGCATATCGAAGGCAAGGGCGCGGCGTGCGATGGCCTGCCCGATGGTTCCGTATCCGACCAGCCCGAGCGTCTTGCCATGCAGGCGGCCGATGTCATGACGGCGCCAGTCGATCTGTGATTGCGCGCGTGTTTCCTCCAGCCGTTTCTCGATACGCAGCATTGCGGCGAAGACGAATTCGGCAATCGGAACGGCGTTGAGACCACGCCCGCAGGTCATGATCCGATCGCGCAACAGGGCGGGCGGATAGATCTCTATGCCGGTCGTCTGGGACTGGACCCATTTCAACGTGTCGGGGAATTGCCAGTCGCGGGGAGTTTGCGTCCAGGCGGCAAAGCCTCCCGTTACCAAGATATCGGCTGTTGGTGCAATTCGCCAGGGTTCGGCGGGAAGGGGTCCTCGATGATGACCGGTGCGCTTGGGTGTTGCTCGATAACCCGGCCGAGCTCAGGGCCGAGCTGGTTGACGATGACGGGGCGCGGCGCGTCAGGCATGATTCATCCTCCGTCGCGCAAGCGATACCGCGCGGCTTTATTTGTGTCCGTGGCAACTCGCCTTGCTTACTGGGCGCGGCTCATATTTGCCGGCAAGGAGGATATGAAGTCGGTCAGCTGATCGCCCAAAAGCTGGACGTGATCGCTGGCGGCCTTGCGCGCGGCTTCCGGATCGCCGGCGTCGATCGCGTCCATGATGCGGACGTGTTCGCTCAGCGTGCTCAGCATGCGCCCCGGCTGATAGGTGGCGCGCATACGGTAGGCGCCGATGCGCCGACGAAGCTGCAGGGCCTGCTCGGCGATGAAATGCGTATGGGCCGACGCGTAGAGTAGGTCGTGGAACTTCTGGTTCACCTGGTAGAAGACGACGGGGTCACCCGCGTCATAGGCCTGGATCAGTTCCTCATGCACCTTGCGCATGGCGGCGCGTTCGGCGGGCGCTGCGCGGCGGGCAGCCAGCCGGGCACACAGGCCCTCGAGCGCAGACATCACGTCGAACATCTCAATGAGTGCAGGGATGGACAGCAGGGCGACATGGGTGCCTTGGCGACCGCGCATTTCGACCAGGCCGATGGCGAGCAGTGCCTTGATGGCCTCTCGGATCGGGGTGCGGGACATGCCGAAGCGACGGGCGAGTTCCATCTCATCCAGGCGCTCGCCAGGAGCGAGGCGACCGTCCAGTATCATTTGCTCCAGCTGTTCGCGCAGCTCGCTTGAGCGGGTCGGGGCGCGCATCCCTTTTGCCGGTTCAGGCAAGCGGGCTTCATCCTGATCCAATATCGTCACTCCTCTCACGTTCCTGGGAACGGACATCGCGGATTCTTCTGGAGGCATTTATACTTTTCTTTCAGCTCTGCATTCAATGCGTTATTAACGGTATACCAGCCTGTCGATACAGGTTCTGAGCTTTTCCACAATCATCGCAGGTGCCTCAAGCATCGGAAAATGGCCGGAGTCATATTCGATGATCTCCGTCTCGCTGAAACAGGGCATGGTGTCGGGACTGGCAAGACGTGCGACCCAGGTCGAGTTGAGCATCAGGGCGGGGCAGGTGACCAGCGGCCAGCGCTCCTCGGCGTTCCAGGCGAAGAGGTCATCCTTGACGTCCAGGGCGAAGTCGGCAGGGGCCGAGGCCACCATACCGTCGCTGATCGTCTGCCGCATCGCCTCGGTGGTGGACGGATGCACGATGTTGTCGATCATCACACGCATCCGGCCGGCATAATCGGCGGCGAAATCGTCGTGGCGACGGGTGATCTCATCGTCAGGAACCCGGCCATAATAGTCGCGGTCCGTCAAAGTATCGAGGCCGATCAGGGCCTTTATCCTTTTCGGCGCGAGGATCGCCACCTCCGTCATGATCGGGCCACCCATGGAATGGCCGATGAGGATTGCGTCATCAATGTCCAGATGCGCCAGCACATGCTTGACCGCAGCACCCATGCCCTGGATCGTGTGGCCGCTTTGCGGCGGGGCGGCCATGCCGCCGAAACCGGGATGCGACACGGCGAGGATCCTGTGTTCGGATGCCAGTTCCGGCGCGATCGCGGTCCAGTGGTCGGCATTGCCGCACCAGCCGTGGATCAGCACCAGCCAGTCGCCTCCGGTACCGAAGATGCGATAGCCGATCTGACCACCCATCGGGGCGTCGAGCGTGGCGAGCGGAGCAAAAGCCGTCATCAATCCGGTCATGGCCTATCCCTTGATGCCACTGGTCGTCATGCCCTGGGTGAAATATTTCTGCAGAGCCAGGAAAAGCAGGACCAGCGGCAGCGTCGCGACCGTCGCGCCCGCGAAGGTCTCGCCCCAGTTCGGCAATTGCGTCGGCGATCCCTGCTGGGCGATCGCTACCTGAATCACCTGGATTGCCGGATCCTGCACGATGACCAGCGGCCACAAGAAGCTGTTCCAGGAGAACAGGAAAGTAATGAGGCCAAGCGTCAGCATCGGCACCTTCACGTTGGGCAAGACGATCTGGAAGAAGATGCGCACATGGCCGGCACCGTCGATGCGGGCGGCGTCCTCCAGCTCGACGGGCAGTTCCTCGAAGGCCTGCTTCAACAGGAACAGGCCGAAGGGGCTGGCGATCCAGGGAATCATCACGCCCATCAGGGTGTTGGAGAGGCCGAGGCCCGAGACGACCTGGTAGAGCGGAACCATCATCGCCTCGATCGGCAGCAGGAATGTGAGCAGGATCAGCAGGAAGACAAACTTCGCACCCGGAAAGTGGATGCGGGTCAGCGAGTAGGCGGCCATCGCGCAAAGAAGCAGCGTCAGCGCCACCTGCCCGAAAGAGACGATGGCGGTGTTGAGCAGCGCGGTCAGCACATTGGTGCGCTCGAAGAGTGTCTTGTAGTTCTCGAGCGTGCCACCGACCGGGACGAAGGCTTTCCATGAAAGCGGCGTTACGTCGTTGAACAGCGTCAGCTGGTTCTTGAAGGACGAGGAGACGATCCAGGCATAGGGGGCGAGGAAGCAGCAGATAATCAGGAAAATGACAAGGGCGACAAAGCCACCGCGCCGGAGGGAATGCGTTGTCATGTCAGTAATTCCAGCGAGCGCGCAGCAGGGCCATCTGGGCCATGGAAATAGCAAGCACGACGACCAGAAGCACAACCGAGAGGGCGGAGGCATAGCCGGCCTGCTGCATGATGAAGGCGGAGTTGTAGATATGGTAGACGATCAGGTTGGTGCTTTCCTGCGGTCCGCCTTGGGTCATCAGGAAGGCAGGAGCGAAAGCCTGCAGCGAGAATACAGTCACGATGACGACGACAAACAACGTCGTGCGCGACAGAAGCGGGATCGTGATGTTCCACAGAACCTGGCGGCGGGTGGCACCGTCGATGCGGGCAGCCTCGGTGAGTTCAACGGGCAGGCCCTGCAGTCCGGCAAGAAACAGGATGGCGCCGAAACCGACCTGCTGCCAGAGCGTCATGGCAACCAACGCCGGCAGGGCCTGGCTCGTCGATGTCAGGAACGGCTGGTTCCCGATCCCGCCGATATTCAGCACACCATTGATCAGGCCGTTAGACGGATCGAGCAGGAAGGACCACATGGTGGCGACGACCACGGAGGACGTCACGACCGGCAGCATGATCATGGTGCGGACAAGGCCGCGGGCAGGCAGCTTGGAATTCAGGAACAGGGCAAGCGAGAAGGCGATCGGGATGACGAAAAAAACCACCCCGATCGCGAAGAGGAATGTGACGCCAAACGAGATGGCGGCATCCTCGTAGTCGATCATATCGGTGAAGTTGCGCAGCCCCACGAACTTGGCGGCTGCCGGATTGAGCAGGCTGTAGTCATAGACGCTGTTGCGGGCCATAACCAGGAGAGGAACGTACTGGAAGACCAGCAACAGGATCATGAAGGGCGCAAGGAAGCCGGCCGCAAAAACCCAGTCCCGCTTCTGCCGCTTGGTTGCGGCTTTTCGCGTTCTTGGTTTCAACTTGGCTGAACCGCTGGCCGAAGCCGGGGAAAGGGTGTTCGAGACCGACATTCTTGCGTCCATTGCTGTTAGTGGTCGAGGACCCGCTGCACCTTTTTCTCTGCGTCGGCCATCAGTTCGGCCGGGTCGCCGCCAAAGGCCACGGCGCGCAGGGCGTCGGTGACAAGCTTGTCGTACTGGGCGAATTTCGGGCCCGGAGGACGCGGCTGGCCCCATTCCTGAAGCTGGTCGACGAAAACCCTCATCGGATAGTCCTTGTAGACCTCGAAGCGCGGGAACAGGCTCTTGAGCGTCGGCAGGTTGCCGCGCTGGCTGACGTTCATGTAGGCATATTCACCCCAGGACATGTCGACGACGAACTTGGCGGCAATTTCCGGATGCTTCGAGCGGGCCGTGGCGCCGATCGTGGTTGAGCCGGTATGGACGATCGGCGTTTTGAAATGCGGGATCGGCGTGATGCCCCATTCGATTTTCGGATCCTTCAGCAGCGCGTTGCCGGCAGCGGGAGTGTCGATATAGAAGCAGGCCTTCCCGTCAAAGAAGGCATTCGGAATACCGACCTTCGGTGCGACGCCTTCGGAATTGAACAGAGACTGATAGAATTTCAGCGCTTCGACCGCTTCCGGCGTGTTCAGATAACCATCGACCGATTTGCCGTCGGGCGCCAAGGCCCAGAAAGTCTTGTAGGCAGAACTTTGCGGGTCGGCCTTCGGGTCGCCGGCCGAGCGCTGGTAGATCAGGTCCTGATAGACGAGGCCGGGCTGGCCGTTGCCGAAGCGGGTCGGTCCGAGACCCCATACTGTGGGCGAACCGGCAGGACCTTGCTGGCAGGCCTTGAAGGCGTCCAGCGCCTGCGGCCACGTCCAGGATTCGTCCAGTTTCTGCGGCGGCTTGATGCCTGCCGCCTCGACCAGAGTCTTGTCGTAGTACATGGCAACGGTGGTCTGTTCGATGCCAGGCGAATAGACCTCGCCTTCGTAACTATGCTCGGCCTTGGTGGCCGGCAGAATGTCGGCGTCCCAGCCTTCCGGCAGATATTTGGTGATCGGCAAAAGGATGCCCGCTGCTGCGTATGACTGCGTATTGGGGCCGTCATAGACGATGATATCAGGCGGATTGGAACTTGCCGCCTGGACGGAAATCGTATCGGCGAGTTGGGCGAACGGGACTTCGTTGATATCGAACGTGACGCAGGGGTTTTCCTTCTGCCAGGCTTCCATGGGAGCCGGATAGGGATAATTGCCGGGCGTGCGCAGGATGCGCAGCGTCACCTGTTCGCCGGTGCAGCTTGCCGTGTCCTGCGCGTGGGCAGCGGTGCCGCAAAGAGCGGTGGCCCCGAGCAGGCTGGCGAGCAATAGGTTGCGGGTATTCATCAGCTGTTCTCCTTGTTCTTGACGATTTGCGTAGGCATGCGAGATCGTGGTCGGTTCTGTTACAGGGCGCGGCCGGTTTCCGGGTCGAAGATCGATAGTTTGTCGAAAGCAATGCGCAGTGACTGGCGCTCACCTTCGCGGGCAGCCAGTTCCGGGGGAAGCATGGCCGAGCAGGTCGTGCCGGCAAAGACGAAGTGCACCAGGGTCGTTGGCCCCAGCAACTCGGCCATGTCGACGGTCACGAAGAAATCACTCTGTCCGTCGGCCAGGAAATGTTCAGGCCTCAGGCCGATCTCGATGGCTTTGCCGGTCTGGCGCAATATCGCTTCAGACTTGTGCGGCGGGACGGGTATGGTGGTCTCGCCGATCGCAAGCATGGCGCCGCTGGCATCCGAGACAATTTCCGCAGGCAGGAAGTTCATCGTCGGGCTGCCGATGAATCCGGCAACGAAGCGCGTGGCGGGTCGCTCGTAGAGTTCCTGGGGCGTGCCCTGTTGCTCGATCCGGCCTTTGTTGAGCACGACCACCCGGTCGGCCAGCGTCATCGCCTCGACCTGATCGTGGGTCACATAGATGGTCGTTGCCTTCAACCGCTTGTGAAGCCTACGGATTTCGGCCCGCATCTGGCCGCGCAGCTTGGCATCAAGGTTTGAAAGCGGCTCATCGAAAAGGAAAACTGCCGGATCGCGTACCATGGCGCGCCCCATGGCGACACGCTGGCGTTGCCCGCCGGAAAGCTGCTTGGGACGACGATCGAGAAGGGAAGAGATTTCAAGGATCCGGGCTGACTCATCGACCCGGCGGCGGATTTCCGCCTTGTCCATCCCCGAGAGGCGCAGGCCGAAGCTCATGTTCTGGGCCACGGTCATGTGCGGATACAGGGCGTAGTTCTGAAACACCATTGCGATGTCACGCTCGCGCGGCTCCAGACCATCGACGCGCCGCTCAGCGATCCAGATTTCGCCGTCCGAAAGCTCCTCCAGCCCGGCAATCATCCTGAGCGTCGTCGACTTGCCGCAACCGGATGGCCCGACCAGTACGACAAACTCGCCACTATTTATGTCAAGGTTGAGATCCTCGATCGTCGTGGCCGAGGCTTTTTCATAGGTCTTTCCCACGTTCTTGAGGGAGACGTCTGCCATTGGGTGTCTTCCAGTCGTTCTTGTCACGTCGCGTTTTCAAGCTTGATGAAACAGTGATGCCATTTTTGCATTCACGCAATAGATAATCGTATACAAAAATGCCGATTTCATGAAATTGTAGAATTATGCCGAAATAGAGGGCAAATGCCTTCCGTGCCTGCCAAAAATGTATGCAAAACGAAAAATTTAATCCGACTATGTCGCTGTCGAACAAAAAATTCAGTAGTTCATTCAGAAAATCATGGACAGCACCGAAATTTATCGTATGCAATAAATCAAATAATGTATTCAGAATGGAGACGCAGGTGGAACTCAATCTTGCTGGAAAAACTGCGCTGATCACCGGCGCCTCGCAGGGCATTGGCTACGCGATCGCCAATGTGCTGGCCGCGGAGGGATGTCATCTTCACCTTGCTGCCCGTAACGGTGCGGCGATGGAAGCGTTGAAAGAGGAACTGGCACAGTTTCCGGTCAGCGTAACGGTTCATGAAGCCGATCTCGGCACGACCGAGGCCATGGTCGCGCTGGACAAGGCCTGCGGCGACTATGATATCCTCATGAACAATGCCGGCGACATCCCGGCTGGCTCGATCGAGGATGTAACCGACGCGGCAATCCGCCATGGCTTCGACCTGAAGGTCTTTGGATACATCACGCTTGCCCGCGAATTCTGGAACCGCCGCAAGGGCAAGGGGGGCGTCATCATCAATGTTATCGGCAATTCCGGCGAGAACTGGGATGCCGCATACTTTGCCGGTTCCACCGGTAATGCCGCTTTGATGAGCTTCACCAAGGCGATTGGCGGTCGCAGCATGGATGAGGGGATCCGCGTCGTTGGCGTCAATCCGGGTCCGGTCGATACGCCGCGGATGTTCAAGATCATGAAGCGCAAGGCGATCGACATGCTCGGCGACGAGTCCCGTTGGGAAGAGCTTTACGCGCGGTATCCGGGCAAGCGTCCGGCGACGGCCGAAGAGGTTGCCGATCTCTGCGCCTTCCTTGCTTCGCCGAAGGCTGGCTATATCAGCGGCACGATCGTGACCATTGATGGCGGCATCGCCGCCCGCGGCTCGGTGATCTGATCGCCATGGCCGACGCTCGCACCCGCAACCGCTATTTCGATGATCTGTTCTCCACGCCCGACCTGGCGTGGATGGGCCAGAACACCAACCACGTGCCCGCTCATCCGGCGGTCACCGAAGCCATGATCCGGTCGGTCGAGGCCGGTGAATTCAACGCCTATGCCCCGCCGATGGGGTTTGAGGCCCTGCGCAGTGCCATCGTAACCGATCTGGGCGCGGGTGGGTCCGAGGCGCTGGTGACCGAAGGCGGCGTCAATGCGCTTGCCATGATCTGCAAGGCCAGGGCGAGACCCGGCACGACATTGGTCACGACGGATCCGACCTGGAAATGGCCGTGCATGTTCGCCGAACAGGCGGGTGCGGACGTCATCCAGATCCCGATCTATGATCCGGCCGTAAACTACAAGCTGACGCCGGACGCCCTGCGCGCCGCCGTCGATGAGCGCTGCGCGATCATCTACATCGTCGATCCGAACAATCCGCTCGGCATCCGCTACGAGCGTGCGGAGATCGAGGAATTCGCCGCAATTGCCCGCTCCGTCGGTGCCCTGATGATCCATGACTGCACCTATCGCGACTTTGCCGATGGCCATACGCCGGTGCTGCAGGTCGCGCCGGAAGGCACGGTGGTGTCGCTCAGCTTCTCGAAATGGCTTGGGCTGGCCGGCCTGCGCATCGGCGCTCTCGTTGCCGAACCCAAGCTGGTCGACGAATTCGGTGCGGCGTCCACGTCGGTTCTCGGCGCGTCGGTCATTGCCCAGCGCGCCGCCATGGCCGGCTTATCGGTGAAGCCGGAATGGATGCAGGACGTGCGCCGCATCGATCGCGCCAACAAGGCGATGATCATCGAGGCGGCGAAGGCTGCGGATCTCTTCGTGCCAATTCCGGTTTCGCATGGCAATTTTCTGGTTCTTGAAACGGCAACGACCGGCGTCTCGCCGGAAGCGATCGTCGAGGCCGCGCGCCGCGAAGGCGTGATGATCCGCCAGGGCCGCTATCATACGGCCGCCTTCGGAGACCGCTTTATCAAGGTCTCGACGTCGGTGCCGGCTGCCTGGGCCGAACGCTTCTGCGAAGGCCTGCCGCGCTACATCGAAACGGCGCGGACTCTCAACGACGTTCCGGCCCTGTTTTAGGGCCGGTATATCCTTTCGATCAGACGCAAAGAGGCTCCAAGATGTATGCGACCGCCAAGGATGGAACCAGGCTCTACTACGAGAAAGCAGGAGAGGACGGGACGCCGGTGCTGTTCATCCACGAGTTTGGCGGCAACTACGACGCCTGGGAGCCGCAGATGAGCTTCTTTGCCCGCCGTCATCGCTGTATCACCTATGCAGCGCGCGGCTATGCGCCGTCCGATATCCCGACGGAAATGGAGAAGTATTCGCAGGTGATCGCTGCCGAAGATGCGGTGGCAGTGCTTGATGCGCTCGGTATCGAGAAGGCGCATATTGTCGGGCTTTCCATGGGTGGTTTCACTGCGCTGCATTTCGGCCTTCGCTTTCCTGAACGCGCGCTGTCGCTGACCGTGGCCGGTGCCGGCTACGGCACGGAGCGGGCGACGGCCGAATATTTCCGCAATACCTCGCTGAAGGTCGCGGAGAATTTCGAGAAGGATCCGGCCAGCTTTTCGAAAATCTATGCGCTCGGTGCGAGCCGGGTACAGTTCCAGAACAAGGACCCGCGTGGATGGGCCGCCTTTGCGGAGCGTCTGTCGCATCATTCCGCTGTCGGTGCGGCGAACACGATGCGTGGCGTTCAGTGCCGCCGTCCGTCCTTCTGGGACCTTGAAAACGAATTGAAGACGATGATAGTGCCAACGCTTGTCATGTCGGGCGATGAGGATGACCACTGCCTGCAGCCCTCGATCTACCTCAAGAAGATGCTCCCGGCCTCGGGTCTGGCGATCCTGCCCAAGACGGGGCACACGCTGAACCTCGAAGAGCCGGCACTGTTCAACGCACTGGTTTCCGATTTCATTGCCCAGGTCGAGCAGGGGGCGTGGAAGGTTCGCGATCCCCGCGCCGATCCGGGCCAGGTCATGCGGACGGAGTAGACAGCATGGCAAGGCCGGAAATCTCCCCCGACCGGCTCTGGACGCGCCTCATGTCGCTTGGCGAGGATGGCGCGTTGCCCGGCGGCGGCGTCAATCGGCAGGCGCTGTCGGCCGAAGAAATCCAGGCCTGGAGGCGGATTATCGGCTGGGGTGCCGAAGCGGGCCTTCGGCCGTCCACGGATCCGGCCGGCAATCTGTTCCTGACGCTTGAGGGTCTGCATCCCCAACTAGCGCCCGTCGTCGCCGGTAGTCATATCGACAGCCAGCCGACGGGCGGTCTTTTTGATGGAGCATTCGGCACGCTGGCAGCCTTAGAAGCCGTGACTGCGATTGCGCAAGCGGGCCTGACACTAGAGCGTTCGATCATTGTCGTCAGCTGGATGAACGAGGAGGGCAGCCGCTTTGCACCCGGCATGATGGGCTCCGAACTGTTTGCGGGCCAGCGCACGCTTGAACAGGTTCTGGCCGTTCGCGACGCTGACGGAATCAGTGTCGGCGAGGCGCTGAACAGCCTGCATTGTGCATTTCCCGAGGTGGAGCGCCATAAACTCGGCTTCCCCATCCACGCCTATGTCGAGCCGCATATCGAGCAGGCCGATGTGCTGGAGACGGGAGGTGCTGTGATCGGCGTCGTTTCCGGCATTCAGGGCAAGAAGACCTACGAGGTGACGGTAATCGGCCGCGAGGCCCATGCGGGTACCGAGCCCATGGCCCGGCGGCAGGATGCCGTTCGCGTTTTCGCTCGCATGGCGATGTGGATGCATGACGCTATGGCCGGCGACGATTTGGTCAAGTTCACCATCGGCCGCGTCGTGGTCGAGCCCAATGCGCCGTCGGTCGTGCCCGCCAGGGTCACCTTCCGCATTGACCTGCGCCACCCTGACAATGCTGCTTTGAATGCGCACGGTGTCCGCCTCGAGCAGATCGCACTCGCCGAGGCCGGCGCTTGCGAGGTGCAGATCCGCGGCCTTGTGGACGCCCCCTCCAATGGGTTCGACGTAGGGCTGAAGGCGACGATCCGGGCGTCTGCCGATCGACACGGCTTGCCGTGGATCGAGCTCCTGTCCGCTGCCGGGCACGATGCGCGCCAGATGGCGCCGCTGACGCGGAGCGCCATGATCTTCATTCCGTGCCGGGGCGGCATCAGCCATCATCCCGACGAATGGGCGGAGCCTGCGCATATCGCGGCTGGCGCAACCGTTCTTCTCGACCTGCTTCTTCAGGAAGCGGGTGTTTCGTTCAACCAAGGAGACGCATGATGAGCACAGCCAATGACATGGCGGAAATGCCGGTCCAACTGCCGCGCGAGCCGGCAAATGAGGCAGAGGCGCGCAGCCGCTATTTCAACTCCGGCAATGCCTTCAATATCAAGCTTCCCCCCGTCCCGGGCTACATCTTCCGGGAAGAGCCGGCGCAGGCGATGCGGATGGAAAAGACCGGCTTTATCCTTTGCGATCAGTCTGACAGCATGCAATGCGGTTTTCCGGCGACGACGCCGCTGATGCTGGCGCGCTATGCTGTGGTGAAGGCTGGAGAGACCCTGGATGCGACGCTCGTGAACACGGCCTCGATCTGGTATGTCATCCAGGGCAGGGCCAGTCTTGTCGTAGGCGAGGAAAAGGCTGTGCTCGGTCAAGGCGATGTGTTCCTTCTGCCGGGCGGAGTTGTGTCTGGGATCACGGCTGGGGAGGACACCGTGCTCTGGGCGGTCGGCAACGATCCGCAGCTCAGGTTCGACACATCCGTTCCTGTCACCGGTGCCGATGCAGCGGTGCAGTTCGTGCATTATCCCGCTGAGGAAATCGCTCACCAGTTGGGGGTTGTCTACAGCTCCAACGCCAATGCCGGGACCTCCGGCCACGCACTGATCTTTTCGGCCATGAAGACCGAAGCCGCCCGCAACATCACGCCGACAATGACGCTTTCACTGAACACGCTGAAACCAAAGAGCGAACAGCCGCCCCACAAGCACAATTCCGCTGCCATTACGCTGGTCGTAGCCGGCGAACCGGCCTATTCCATGGTTGCGGAGCAGAAGTGCGAATGGTCTCCCTGGGCGACACTCGTCACGCCGCCTGCCGCCAGACACAGCCATCACAACGACGGCAACGGCCGCGCCGAATTCCTGATCGTGCAGGATGGCGGCTTCTACTACCATGCCCGCACCATGGGCTTCGAGTTCTACTGATGCGGCTGATCATTGATACCGATACGGCGGGCGATGATACCTATTCCCTGCTGCTGGCCATGAAAACGCCCGGCTCCACTCTGGAGGCCGTGACCGTCTGCGTCGGCAACGTCCCTTTCGACCAGCAGGTGGAGAACGCACTGGCGACCATCGAGGCCGCCGGCTTCTCCGGCGAGGTGCCGGTCTATTGCGGCGCGCGGCGACCGATGGTGAAACCGTGGGAAGCCTCGACCATGCATGGCAATGACGGGATGAGCGGCGCCGACCTGCCGATCGCCCGCCAGCGACCCGAGACGATGCATGCCGTTGATGCCATCATCGAGAGGGTGATGGCGGAGCCTGGCGAGATCGACGTTCTCGCGCAGGCGCCTCTGACCAATATCGCGCTTGCAGTGATGAAAGAGCCGCGGATCGCCGGGGCCGTGCGCCATCTCTGGATCATGGGCGGTACCGACAATTCGGTTGGCAATATCACGCCCTGCGCCGAGTATAATTTCTTCATCGATCCCGAGGCGGCGAAAATCGTGTTCGAGGCTGGCTTCAACATCACGCTTTCCACCTGGACGCTGACCATGCGGTCCAGTCTTTTCGAGGCGACGCAACTCGACGAGATCTTTGCGATGAAAACGCCGCTCTCGGAATTCTACCGCAAGGTTTCGGCTGTGCCGCGCCAGACGGCGCAAGCGCGTTATGGTCGCCCGCTCAGCACGCATCCGGATTCCCTGACCTGCGCCATGGCGCTCAACCCGGCACTGATCGAGATCGCACGCGACGCCGTGGTGCGGATAGAAACGGCTGGCGAAATGACCAGGGGCTTCTCGGCCGTCCATCCGCCGGTACTCGGCAACCGCTGGCCTGAATACAAGGTCAATGCTCGCGTCGTGGAGCAGGCATCGAACGAAGGTTTTTTCCGGATGATGCAGCAGGCGCTGTCGTAAGTCGGGTGAGCAACTTGCTTGTGCCCGATGATATCAGGCCGGTGCGCGCGTAGCCGGCAGGGAGATCGGCTTCAGGAATTTTAGAAGGCCGGGTACGGTTTCGTATCCGGCCTTTTTTTGTGCATGGGAAATGGTTTCAGGGTCAGATGCCGAGCCCTCCGTCCTGCATATCTCTGGCTAAAAATAACACAAATCCTGCACGATGTATGCAGATTGGTGCACTCAGAAATGCAATAAAAGAATGCAGAAAAATAAAATTCGGATATTTGACCAGATTGAAATGTGGGTCGAAGGGCAACCGCGTGGATTCGAGCTTGTAAAGGGCAAAATCCAGTCAATTTCGGTGGATCGGCGAGGGCGTTCAAACTTGGCACGGTGCTTGCTTGTATTCCGATAGCGAATAACTGCATACGTTCAAGGGAGTGGTGAGTATGACTGAAAGGATGATAGTTCCGACGGAAGACTATCTTCGCGGTCCAGCCGCCGGTGCCATGGGATTGATCGAGCTGCTGAAGCCTGCAAAAAGGCAGGTGGTTGCGCAGGCTCCGGCGCAACTGGAGGCTGATGTGGCGATAGATGCCGGGAAGCCACTCATCGAGCTGCGCAACGTGTCGAAGACCTACGGTGCGGTCCAAGCGCTCAGCGATCTCGAGGTGTCCATCCGGCCAGGCGAACTGGTGACAGTGGTTGGGCCTTCAGGTTGCGGCAAGAGCACGCTCTTCAACATCCTTGCCGGACTGGAGGAGCCGGATCCCGGCAATATCCTGCGTCTCAAGGGCGTCAGCTCCACGGCCGCCGACTTGCTTGGCAAGGTTTCCTTCATGCCGCAGCGGGACCTGCTGCTGCCGTGGCGCAATGTCATCGACAATGCGATTCTTGCCCTCGAAATCGAAGGCATTCCCCGTGCCCAGGCGCGCAGGCAGGCCATGGACATGCTTCCGGAGTTCGGTCTTGCCGGCTTCGAGGCGCAGTACCCCAATCAACTGTCGGGGGGCATGCGCCAGCGCGTGGCGCTGATGCGCACCTTCCTGTTCAAGCGCGATCTGATGCTGCTGGACGAGCCTTTCGGGGCGCTTGATGCGTTGACCCGCATGATGATGCAGCGCTGGCTGCTTGACGTCTGGCAGAAGCACAAGCGGACGGTACTCTTTATCACTCATGATGTGGACGAGGCGATCTTCCTTGGTGATCGCGTGCTGGTGATGACCGCTAGACCGGGCAAGATTAAGCTGGAGCAGGTCGTCGACCTGCCACGCCCGCGAAAGGCCGACATCGTCACCTCCCCCGAATTCATTGCATTGAAGAAAACCCTTCTTGAGGCGATCGAGGAAGAAAGCATGAAGTCCTTCCAGGTCGCCGGACACTGATGAAGCATGAGGAAAGCAGACCATGACTGACCAATATTCGGGTCGACCGGCCCAAATCCCCGAGGCCGAATGGAAGGCGCGGGTCGATCTCGCCGCCTGCTACCGCATGGTTGCCCGCCTTGGCATGGATGACCTGATCTACAATCATATTTCGATGCGCGTGCCTGGCCATGACGACCAGTTCCTGCTCAACCCCTATGGTTTCCTGTTCGAGGAAATCACGGCGTCCAGCCTGGTCCGCATCGATACCCAGGGTAACAAACTGGACGACACCCCCTATACGGTCAACAAGGCGGCCTTCGTCATCCATGGGGCGATCCACAGGTCGAGCCATGACGCGGCGTGCGTGCTGCATACCCATTCGGACGCAAGCGTTGCCATTTCCTGCCAGCAGGCAGGGCTTCTGCCGCTCAGCCAGTTCGCCATGCGCTTTTACCAGCGCCAGGCCTTCCACGCGTATGAAGGTGTTGCAATCGACCTTGAAGAGCAGGAACGCATCATCAGCAATCTCGGCGAAAACCGCGTCATGCTGATGCGCAATCACGGCATCCTGACCGTCGGCCGTACGCCTGGCGAGGCCTTCATGCTGCTCTACTATTTCGAGCGCGCCGCGCGCATCCAGCTCGATCTGCAGGCTGCGACCGCCTCGGGTGCCAAGCTTATCACTCCCCCGCACGAGGTTTGCGAAAAAGCAGCCCGCCAGTTCTGGGAGAACAAGGGCGACATTCTCATTGCCGGTGAACGGGAGTGGCCGGCCTTCCTGCGTAAACTCGACAAAGAGGGGTCGGACTACCGGCAATAGGTTCGGGTGGATCATAACAAACAGCAACAGAGATCAACAGAGAGGTTCCATGCTAAGCAGACGTAACGTACTTTCGGCATTTGCCGTCGCAGCCATCGCCTTGCAGGGGCTCGGTCTCGGCGCGGCTCCCGTCGCGGCCCAGGAGATGGTTGATGCCAGCCTGCGCCTGAAGTGGCTCACCCAGGCCCAGTTCGCCGGTTTCTATGTTGCTCTCGAAAAGGGCTACTACAAGGAAGAGGGCATCAACCTCACCATCAATCCGGGTGGCCCGAACCTGCTCACCGAAAATCTGGTTGCCACCGGCGCCGACACCTTCGGGCTTTCGGGCGGAACCGACAGCGTATTTGCCGCGCGTGACAAGGGCCTGCCGATCGTCTGCATTGGTGTTTCGCACCAGGTAACCCCCTTCGTCTTCGTGTCCCACAAGGACGGTCCGGTTCAGGGCGTCGCCGACTTCAAGGGCAAGAAGATCACCACCTGGTTCACCGGCGCCAACCACGTTCTGTCGGCCATGTTGTCCAAGGTCGGCATCGACCCCAAGGATGCCGAAATCCAGCCGCAGCAGGTTTCCGTTACACCCTTCGTTGACCGTCAGGTCGAGATCGTGACCGCCACCCGCTACAACGAACTCTATGTTATCAATCAGCG
>Ga0307515_10006780_pt1 | contig 22791 bp, 14 predicted proteins | sample 17_EM_MG_FD_194513 | JGI IMG/M metagenome (GOLD analysis project Ga0307515, IMG submission 194513) | Populus trichocarpa ectomycorrhiza microbial communities from riparian zone in the Pacific Northwest, United States - 17_EM | ecosystem: Host-associated > Plants > Roots > Unclassified | place... | reverse complement strand
TATTTTAATATATTTTCAAATAAAAAATACTTTTAAAAATATCTATTACTACATTTTCAAATATTTTTAAAAGCATTTTCAGTAAGAATCTGTTCAAAACAAAGTTTAAGGAAGAACGTCTGGTGTAGATGATGAACAGAGGTAAACTACTATGATCAGTGTTTTTATTTTTATTTTTTTTTATAATGAATGATAAATAAAATTAGTGCAATATGTTTTTGAGCTCGTTTGGTCGTGGCTTCCTACTCCAGCACACTAGTTTAGTTTTTATTTTTATTATTATTAGGAATGTTCTCAGGAGTAATTAAGATGCCGTTGAGAATATAGTACAAACTGTATTTCATATTTTTTATATTTAAAATATATTTTTTATATTTTTAAATTGTTTTAACATGCTGGTATAAAATATAAATTTTTAAAATAAAAATATTATTTTGATACATTTTCAAACTAAAAGTACTTTGAAAAGCAACCGCTACTGCAATATCAAATGTTACCTAAAAAGCCTACGAAGCATGTTAGTTTTTGAGTAAAAAAATATCTTTAAAAATATATTTTTTAATAATTTTAGATTGTGTTTGATATGCAAATATAAAAAATAAATTTTAAATTTTTTTTTATCTTAATACATTTTCAAATGAAAAATATTTAAAAAAAAACAGTCTAAAATTATAAAATAAAAATAAATTCCGACCTGCCGGATTCGAACCAGCGACCTAAGGATTACAGCAACAACTACAGTCCTCCGCTCTACCAACTGAGCTAAGGTCGGATGCTTGTTGCTTGATTCAATATAACGAAATTAATTATAAATGACAAGCAGAGCATGTACAGAAGAGACAAATACACGTGGCATCCCAGATTCTGGCACCCGTGATAAAAGGGGAGGAGAATATTGTGATTGGCTGTGGCTGGGGGGCGGCCGGCAGTCACGATCCCCAACCACCCCCTATTAAATGAATATTTATTAAAAACTAGACATGAACAAAAAAAACCTCTAAAAGAAATTATAATTGATCATGCATGTTAAATGTATTTTAATCACGATGAAATTTGGCGTATAATACATTTTTGTTTCTTTGCTTTGCTTAACTAGCCTCTACTCGAATTTAAAATGAAATTAGTATTAATTTTTATATCCATGTAATAATATATAATCACCATAAATATCTTATTAGTTGATTAACAAATCAATTGATAAAGATTAAAGTTGAGATACCTAATTGTAAAATAGAAAAAGTTGGTATTACTTAATTTATCATCATGCCAAACAAAATAAAATCCCCCAATTTAAAGTACAAAAGTAAAAATGTGTTTGAGGGTATGGTTGAAAGGTATTTTTAAATTGTTTTAAATTTATTTTTTTAAATTATTTTGATATTTTCTGTTAAAAATAAATTTTAAAATATATTATTTTAATATACTTTTAAATCAAAATTACTTTAAAAAATAATAAACATGAAATTCCCGTACAATAACAAGCATCTCCTCACAGCGCCAAGTCCTACTAGGGTTTTAGCCTTCGCATCATCATCATAGACGACATAAATAAATATGTAAAATCCGTACCTCCCTCTCTCTCCCTCTCTCTCTCTCTCTATACATATACATATATATTTCTCTCTCAGTCTCTCTACTCCAACAGGCAGCGGCGACAACAACAACGTTCCCTCTCCGACTGCAGCGTTCTCCTCCTCTCTCTTTTTTGGTTTTTGTTTTTGTTTTCCCTTCCACTCCATCTATCACTTTACTATCAGTATAAATAAATCGAGCCCCTTCTGATTCGATCGTCGTCTTCGAGTCCCAGGTACATTTTCTTAAAATCTTTAATCAGCACTCTTAGATCTGTAAAATCATTGTTTTCATCCTCTGTTAATCCATCTTTTTTTTTATTCAGTTAAAAAATGGCAACGGCAGCAGCCCAGCTCCGATTCTCGACATTTGCAAGGCAATACGCTGCTAATTTCACCAAACAAAACAACCCTAGATTCCCAAATCCCAATTCTCCTTCTCTCTCTTTCCCTTTCTCCACCCCTCTTAATCCCTCCCTCCGCCTCCTCCATTCCAAACCACCCCACCTTTCCAATGCCGGTGGAGGCTTCGGTGGCAGTGGCGGAGATGGTGGAAACTGGAGTGGCGGCGGCGGCGGAGCTGGTGATTCGAGTTCTGACAATTCATCATCGTCCGCGGCGGGGTTTGGGGTTCTGGGTCTTTTTCTAAATGGGTGGAGATCGCGGGTCGCGGCGGATCCGCAGTTCCCTTTTAAGGTATTGATGGAGGAAGTAGTTGGTGTGTCTGCTTGTGTTCTTGGTGATATGGCATCGCGGCCGAATTTTGGTCTTGACGAGTTGGATTTTGTTTTTTCGACCCTGGTTGTTGGTTGTATACTGAATTTTACCTTGATGTATTTGCTTGCGCCTACTGCGGCTGCTACTAGTCAGACATTGCCTGCAATTTTCGCCAATTGTCCGACAAGTCATATGTTTGAACCGGGTGCATATGGTTTGATGAACAGGCTTGGTACTTTTGTTTATAAAGGAACTATTTTTGCTGCTGTTGGTTTTGCCGCGGGTTTGGTAGGGACTGCGCTTTCAAATGGGTTGATTAAGATGAGGAAGAAGATGGATCCCACTTTTGAGACGCCGAATAAGGCACCTCCCACTGTTTTGAATGCATTGACCTGGGCAATTCATATGGGGTTTAGTAGTAATTTGAGGTACCAGACGCTGAATGGGGCTGAGTTTTTGTTGGAGAAAGGACTTTCTCCCTTGGCGTTTAAGACATCGGTCGTGGTTCTTAGGTGCTTGAATAATGTTCTTGGTGGGATGTCGTTTGTGATATTGGCGAGGATGACGGGTTCTCAGAGCGTTGAAGAACCAAAACTGGTTGATGTTGATGTCGGGCTGGCTGCTCCAGAGAAGGAGAAACTGCTTGATGGAGGAGACGAATTGCAGAGCAATCAGTCGACTTTCAAGTGATAAACTTTTTTTGCAGAGCAATCAGTCGACTTTCAAGTGATAAAACTTTTTCAACTTTCATGGTTGGTTGTGCTTTGGGAAGGTTTACTCTTGGTATCCTCAATCCATATTGTTTATATCAATAAAGTTTGCAATGGAGTCTGTCTAGTGTTAATGGAAATCTTGGATGTTAAATGATTTGGGGGATTTTATTTAATGATGCTGGCCAAACTCAATGTGAACAAGCTGTTGCTTGTATTCCCCTTTAAAATTTCGTTCTTCAGGATTTTTCAGCTTAAATATCAAAGTATCACTTCAGTTATAGAGGTTGAGAGTGATTGAATCATATATATCGATTTTTTATTTCGTTTTTTGTTTTGCTGATTCATCTTCATATTTGTGTGTGTTTCACCATCGGGCAAAGGAATGCTTCAAGCCTATAACGAAGTAAGGAGAACATATTTGATGGAGAGGGGAACTAACGTGGATGGTATTCGTTCTTGGCTAATAATCTCTCCTAAGCATTACTCGTTACCATAAGAGATTTTTTTAGTTTTAGCGATAGCTAAGTTGGTGGGTTAGTGGGGCAAGAAGTTCTGGACCTTTAATGGTGTTGTTGGTGAGAGAGGGAAATAAAATTCCTTTTGTGCGTTCATAATGGAAAGTCCTTTTTTCTTTTTCTATTGTTTTTTCACAACACTACTTTTCAATCTGCTTCTCTCTCTCTCTCTTTGTTACATAAAAAGTTAGGCCTAACCCATCGTATTGGATGGTTTTGATTGACAAAATAAACATCGGTGAAATTGGGAAATTTTGGCAAACACAAGGATGTAGATATTTCTCAGGGCGACTAATTTACAGTATTCATATTCTAGATTAAAAGTAAAACTTCGTAAGTTATGAATATGCCTATCTGCCGACAGAATTACAGCACACGCCCTCAAACAAAAACACTAGTCAAGTTTCTCTAATCAACCCTAGTCAAGTTTCATCAAGTTTTGATTCCCTATTTGGTGCGTGGGATGGGACACCTCAGAACTTTGCAGCTGTCAAACCATAAATTGGGAATTAAGAACGAAGGATCGCCTAGCAAGACGGCAGACGCTAGCTCACAGCACTCTCGAAACCATTTTCAGACTGGTTTATGCGTCTGATCATGTTGGTACAGGGGTGTTTGAAAAATTAATAATTATTTTTTAAAATATTTTTGTTTAAAAATATATTAAAATAATACTTTTTTAAAAAAATATTTTTAAATTTTAATCTAAAAACACCAAAAAAATATATTAAAATATAATCTCAATCATGCCAACAAGTTTTGATAAGAATGTTTAGGATAATGTCCCTTGATTGTTGATAATAGCGAAGGGAAGATTTAGACTAGAGTGCTCGTCCCTCCCTCACACTTGCACGCGTCTACCCATAGAAGCTTTCTTCTAGTAACTTTTTAGCAAGTAAATGGTCTCTCAAACTCAGACTACTGTACTCAGCAAACTCCACAAACATTCATCTCCTCTCGGAGGATAATTCAAATAGGAAAAAAAATGAAAAAGAAATTATTGTACAATGCGAGGGAGAATACATTCTCCACCAGATGTTTCCTCTGTATCTCCTCTTTTCCGCATATTCTACTCTACAAGTTATCTATGCATGCTTGTGTATATCATAGGCGCCGACATGCTAATCGCAGCATATGCATTGCACCTCTGTAACTGATTATCACAGGAGATCATCTCATCTCATCTCACAGCCTCTGGGGCAGAATTGCAGTAAGGTGTGTGCAAGCAAACCAACTTTGTACACATCAAACAGAGACTAGCAAACCCCACCCCAATTGCTAGCCCAAAACCCCCCTTCCGAGCATCCAACCTTACTCCTCTTCTAATTATGTTTCCAAAGCTAGGGAGCAATCCACCACATGCAAAGACCATTACATGATCCAGACCACTGTAGTCAATTCCTGCAAGTATCGCTCCTATAGCAGATATTGGACCCACAAATCCAATTAAAGTTGCTGCTGCTAGGGCACTATGCCAGCTATCAGTAGCCCCAAAGATGCAACTAGCAACAGCTGCACCCCGAGGGAGTCCATGTAGAGATACAGGAAGGACCATGTGCCGACCAAGTCCATAAGCTTTTGGTGCAGCCACTCCTAAAGCCAGCCCCTCTGCCAATGCATGAAAGGCAACTGCTCCACATGACAAGAATGACTGGAGGGTGTGAACACTCACCGAAAAGCCATTTGCTGTAGGTAAATTATTCACCGATGCCTTTTTGCGACCTGCAAGTTTCAAAATGCTACAGCTTGAAACATGGACAAATGCTGCTCCCAGGGCAAGCAAAAATATGAGGGAGAAGAACCCCATCTTTGAAGACACGAGTAGCTGGAGAGGTCGCCAGGCGGCAAGGATAAAGGCAATGCCAGATGCTGCACCCATGAGAAGGGCATGCTGAAGATGGAATGCAAGAGCAAATACAACAAGAATGAAGCCACCAAGCAATGGCCCAAGACCAAAAAGCAATGAAACAAAGAAGCCTGAAGCATCCTCTGAACTGCAATATACAGGAATGAAATTAATAAATACAAGTAAATGGAAGATGAGCAAAACATGCAAAATCAACATAAAAACCAAAGTGGCGAGGTTGCATTTAGGATTGGCATCTCATAATCTGACAAACTTCTAGGCAAGAAAGTGTTTCTTTGATGGAGGGAGGGAATATACATTCTGTTTATGGTACGGGCCAACTTTGGTTAATGAAAAAAAACCCCAATCATGCAGATCAAGGCTGCGTTACAAGAACTAAATGCAAAACTGCACGCATGAATAGAGGTGTTGTCAACGGTGCAAGACCAAATCTCAGTGAACCAACCAACATGTTATCCAGGAAGGAAGAATTCATGCAGATTAATCAAGTATAAAGAAAACAATGGAAAAGATAAGGGATTAATAATGGATAGAACATAAGGATGATTCACCCGAATTCCTTCTTCATTCATTCATTGTTTGTTAAAATTTCTTAGCTGTCTTTTCTCTTTGTCCATTCTATTATATACATAGCAGCAGTACAAAGGAAGTTCCTACAGAATAGGAATTCCTGACATCCATTAACCTAGCCACACGTCACCTCTAGAAAAACTAAGAAAACAAAATATAAACATAACATAAAACGCTGCGTTGAACTTAAACATCAGTAAATAAAATGCTGCGTTGAGTAGATTGAATGTGCGAAGGTCAAAAAGCATTCCCTCAGTCTCTTCTCATTCAATTTGAAATCAATTCCCAGTAATCACTTTCACTTGCAACAGTCAACTGTAAGCCTAGAAAGGATTACATGTGCAATGAAAGATTTTAAAGCATGCTTGGTGGAAAAGGTTTCAGATGACCTAAATGTTCCATGCAATCAAGATGACCTGGTTGGGTTTAGTAACTATATGTCGCCAAAAGCAGTTGTTTGCATCATTTTCAATTCATTTAAATGACAAATCCCAAGAGAGATGATTTTCCTTATTAACATTAAGGTGGAGAAGCTGAATGTCATTACTATGTCATGAGCTGCAATATAACATAAGATGCACCAAAGCAGGTATCACATATGACAATCAAGACAGTAAGATATTATGGGCTTCAAAAGGGGATACCAGTTATTAGATACCATGACTGTGATCTAATATCAGTATGTGTATGTCAAGGTGACTTGTGACACAATGGGAAACTTAACCAATAACGCAATTTTACCACTTCAGAACATGCATTCTCAGAAAAGTTAAGTTCGTAGCAACTCACTTGTAGTCATGGCTGAAATTCTCAAAAGCAGTGCTGAGAGCTTCCATAAATGCTACAGAAATTGTAGCTGCTGATGCCACTTGAGGAGGAGAGGCTTCCTGTAATACAAAAATCAAGAAGAATTTAGCATTCTCTATGATAAAACAAAAGTAGACACATAAAAATGATGAAACGAAATTCATTTTGAACTTATTTGAAACTATTTTGACATTTAGGATTCAAGGTTCCCTATCTCTATCAGCAAATTACCTTGAAAGCATCAGGAAGCACCTCGGAAACCACCATCCAGATCATACATCCAGCAGCAAAGCCCGTGCAGAAAGGAAGGAACTTGCTAAATGCACCAGCACACATGAAAGCAGGAACAGCTACGATGGGCTGTAAAAGTAAATGATTAATAATCAAGAATGCCGACAATAATCATACTAACACAATATTGTTGACCCTGTAACCATATTATTTGGATATATTTTGTTACTTCACAGAAAATGTCTTGCTGCTAGTATTTTCATGATCTGAATATAAGCTTGGATAGGTAGCAAGATCTCAAGTCTTACACAATCAAGAGCTAAATAAACCCTGAAAAGGGCTCTCAATTTTTTTCCTTAAATGTGAAAGATCAAATTTGCTTCACCCTGCAAAGCAAAATAAATGGCCTTACAAAAATGTAGAGTCTTGCTCCACTCATACATAAAGGTTCCACATACTTGTCAGCATGAATTCCTCACCCTCAACCAGGAACCTTCTAAGATTAGCCAGATCTCTTTCTTGAAATGGCCCTTAGACTGGGGTTGGTGTTCTTGCCCAACCCGTAATCTGATCCCCATTTTCCAAACATGAAGAAAGGACCACAGTAGAGCAAACTAATCAAAGAGGTTGGATTTGAACAGAACACTTCCAAACCACAAGCAGTTAATACGATCAAGATCTGTCCAACAGAGGTAAAATTATTGCCAACAACAAATTTCAAACATGAAACTGATTTTAACTATGGTGGGTCCTCCAAGCTCTTACCAATCTAGCAGAAACATCATTAGGAAGCATACAAAACTAGAAGAGATGAGGAAGTTCTCCAAATCTTATCCTGATAATAAATGCACGGCACTTTTAAAAATGTTGCTTCTATGATTTGCTTTTTTCTTGTTCATTTACTTGTACTGATTCATAGGTCTCACAGAGTGATCTCTTGAGGTGAGTTATACACATGTACTTTGTGAAGTATAATGCATTACCTGAGGCAAGGATGTAATTACGCTCCATAGCATTGCATTTTGTGGAGAAACACCCTTTGATGCAAGCATCATACTCACTGCTAACCCCTCCGGTATGTTGTGCACGGCTATGGCCAAAGTTACCAAAAGTCCTTGAGAAAAGCCTTTAGAGCCAGCAAAAGAGACACCAACACCAGAACCCTCCCCAAATGAATGAAGAGTCATAATTCCAATAACAAGAACAACTTTAGTTGCATCAGCACCTCTAATGTCCAACATGCTTACTTCCCCATATTGTTCAAGAAACTGAAACAAGAAATCATATAGCATAATGAGATATCAACAATAAGGAACATGCATGAATACACACATGTAAATTATACATGCACATATGAAAATCCAAACAAACATAAATTGAAGCCACAACATAAAATCAATAAACATATAAGAATAAAATTGTTTGCTAACTTTCAACAAATGGATGTATAAACTCTCTTCAGGGGTTTCCTAGCTTGACACCTTGTCAAAGTTCCCAAATAAAGTGCCATAAAAGAGAAAGGAATAGGAACCTTATCGTACAACTACTGAATGCATGTTCTCATCACTACCCAAATAGGAAAAACAACCAAACATACACGCCATTTATGAAACATTGAAAGAGGAACAGATGCATCCCAACCCATAATCAAGTAAGAGTAAGAACCCAGAAGCACAAATCAGTTTTAGCTGGAAAAAGAAGAAAACTTCATATTAAATGTGATATGCTGACCCATTACCTTCTTACACAGCAAAATGAAAATTCCACCAGATAAAATCCCAATCACAACCCAACTGCCAGCACCATGGCTTTGCCCTTCCTGTATGAGGTCAAAGCTAGCAGCCAACATCACACCAGCAGCCATCCCACCGCACAACCCTTCCCACTGAGGGTCTAGCTCCACAAAAAAGAATGGGACAGCACCTAAACCAGTGGCAGCAGCCATGGCCAATGTAAATAATGCAACTGTAGATATCGAAACTCTGTTATAACCACCCTTCCCCTCCTTCATCCCACCACTTGTACCCTCAAAATCAACTGCATTCTCTGTACCACTGCCATCTATAACATTGTTCCTCACATTTTTATGAGGAGCCGATCTTAACCTTTCAGAATTATCACTATCAGATTCTGCTGAAATGCATGCAAAGAACACTAGAGAGAGCAGAAAAAATAGGAAAACTTGCTTTAATATGAACCTCGTGGTTCTTTGTTCGCAACCCAAAAACATTTCACTTCCTTAACCTGCACACCTAACTCCTATACAAATTTGGCAATTATACTATTAAAATCTCATTCCAGAGAATTCTGAATATAATCAATTAAGCTTTCAGATTGACTTGAGCAATGAGGTAGACACAACAATACTGTCCGAGTGGTGCCAGGAACTTGCTTGATGCTGCCCTAAGTTCAAAAGAAATTCATAAGCAAATGATATGATATGAATCACAAATACTTACTCATCAAATTACACCATAAATTCAGATAAAGAGGGAAAAAGAAATAAAACAATTGAGGTGGCCTTCTAAACCCTTTCAGCAGAAAATCCTTGAAAAAGCATAAAAAGTACAGCATTATGATGAGTTCATGATCACATTCAAGGATCTAAAGAATTCAAAATGGTAAAACAGCTGAAATTATAGACATCTAAATGTGCCCTCTTGATCCTCTCTAGTCAACAATTTGATCCTCTCAAGTCAACAATCCAAGAGCACGACAGTATCAATGTAAAGTAAAAAACTTTTCGAAATCCTTAAGAACCCATTTGGTTTCTGTGGTGTCACAGGTCAAAAAGATGAAAATTTTCGAATTTTATACAAAATTCCCAATTGGGACTTTGATTGTGAAGTGGAAGTTTCCAACTTTTTTTAAAAAAAAACAAAAACCCTAAAATTCTTGAATAAAATAAAGAACCCTCAATTCACGATCAGATAGAGGAAAAGAAACTTACCCCGATTGATGAAAAGCGGGCTCAATTCGAAGAAATGGGTCAAGCAAGTGTTATTGAATTCTTGATACAGATACGGAGACAGAAAATAGAACTACAGAAGGGGACAAGTATAATTCCTAAAAAATGAAAGAATGGAATTGCAGAAATAATTTATGAGTAAATGAGAGAGAGCACGTTGTTTTCTATATCGAAACCAGCAAAGCCTCCAACAGAAAATAAGTCAGTGAGTGGTGAGGCTCCGGGGTGTCCGGGAAAATATGCATCGTTATTTTTTAAAATGTTTTTTATATAAAAATATATAAAAATAATGTTTTATTTTTTATTTTTTAAAATTTATTTTTAATATTAATATATTAACATATTAAAATATTTCAAAAACATAAAATGAAAATTATTTAAAGTAAAAAAATTAAAATTATTAAAAACTTCCGGTTAAAATATAAAGCCAAACATGTTCTAATAAATAAATAATACTTTTGTTTTATGACATCACCGGTCCTGCTTGATTTAAAAAAAAACCCATTTGGGAATTGCCATAGCCACACAGCATTTCATATTTGTTTGGTTGTTTGTTTGTAAAATACCTAAACTAGGAACTATTTTTTAAAAAAGATTTAAATTGTTTTAATATGTTTTTTTTAAATTAATATTTTTTTGATATTTTCAAATAATTTTGATATGTTAATATCAAAAATAATTTTTTAAAAATAAAAAATAATATTATTTTAATGTATTTTAGAGCGAAAAACACTTTGAAAAGCAATCATAACTACACTTCTAAACACCCCCAAGTAAAAATAGAAAGTTGGGGTGCAATAGTAGTAACGCGTACTTATAATTCAGATTTTTTTATATTTATATTTTATTTATTACTTGTTAGGTAAAAAATGTAGATATTTATAAATTATTCATTGAGTTTTCAGTATTTATTATCTAATTATTATTTATGATTTAATAAAAAATAAAATAGTTAATATATATATATATATATATATTAATTATAAATAATAAATATTATACATATATGGATGTTTTATGTCGAGATGTATATATATTATATTGTATTAAAAATCTAAATGTTTTATAAATATATCAATACAATATAAATATATATTTTAAATTAGATTCGGATGAATTTTGAGTTGGATTTGATAATATATGTTTTATTAATTATTTATTAAATAAAATAACTATCTAAAAATTATTTTTTATTCAGAACGGTCGGGTATGCTTGAGATTAAATTCTCATCCTAATATAAAGACTCATCGAAATATAAAACCTTGGTTTATTACGACTCTCTCCTCTACTCTCACCCCATTAACAATTAATTTAACAGAAGAAACCAAGAGACAACTTGGAACAAGAGACAGGCTAAAGCTAAACAACATCCATGCATGTAAAACGGCAGACATCCGAGAAATAAAGCCACTTGCAAAGCCCCTCTCTCTCTCTCTCTCTCTATATATATATATATATATATATATTCAATAAAAATCTTATACTAAATAATGGAATTGATAAAAAAACAAAAAATTAACTAAAAAATATAAAACAAACATCAAAAAATTCCAACCCTACTCTTTGAATAATATTTAATCAATCTGTTAAATTTGCAATTTGAATTATAAACTTTATTTGATCGATTTAAATTTTTTTATAATACTATAAAAAAACATAAAAAAATAATTTGAATTAGTAGCCTAAGATAAATACGTTTGTTTGTATTAAAAGTGTAAGATGTATATTTCTTTTTTCCTAATTTTTTGGGTTTGAATCTTCGCATGGATTCTAAAGAATTTTTTTAAAATATATTAAATGGATGTAGACGTGTTCAGGGGAAAGAGTATAAATTAATATAATAATATACCATGAAATTAAAAAAGAAGAAGAAGAAGAAGAAGAGGAAGAGAAGGGCTGTTTTTACACAGGGTGCCTGTTTACAATCCTCTGCATAATTATAACCAATTGGCAGCCAGTACAGTGAAGGACTCTTGTCTGAACCCAAAAAGAGAAGAAAGCACGCTTGGTTGACAAAGAGGCCAATCAATTCATCTACTTTCACTTTTCATGATTGGAAGAAGGCTTTCTTTTTCAATGTTTTCGATTCATCTGCTTTCACATTTCAGTTGGCTAAGCCATTTTTTTCAAAATTATACTAAATTGGTGAATTCTTCAAGAAAATAAAATTGAATTGCATTACCAAATACGTAAATATTATGTGAATTATTTAAGTGGTTAAAAAAAATAATTTCAGGGGAAGAACACATGATGGAAGATTCCTTATTTAGTAACAGAGAGTATCAGCTATTCTTTGCAAATTCTATCAACTATGAAATGTATCAACAACTCTCATGCAATAGCTGCAACTATCCTCTTCACTTTGTCTCGTGTTGCATAAGATAGGGCATCACACCCCCGCTTTACACCTAACTAAACTGCTCATTGTGGCTTTCTTTGATGTTAGTGAGGCGTGATGGTGGGAACAACACCGCTGGTAAGATCACTTCCCAGAAGACTTGAACTCCCGTATGGATCTCGGCTTGAGTAAAATGAAGACGATGATGCTGACTTGCCAGAATATGTGGGAGTGGATTTGCCAGAATATGTGGGAGTGGATTCTGGCATCATTTTGAGTATGGTTTCCAGTTCCCTGACCACATCCTGCATTGACGGCCGCTTGTCTTGCTTGTCATGGCAACAGTCGAGTGCCAAAACCACAAATCTCTCCACACATTCAGATGGATAAGCACCCATTCTGTTGTCTATGATAGAGAACATAATGCCTGACTGATAAGCCATGTTTACCTGAAACCAAAGTACATATATCAGGATTAGCACCGGTATATATCTCAATTCCCATTTTCCCGCCTTTTGCTGTTAAATCATAAACGAGAAGTTATTCAATCAAAATATGCTGTAATTGAAACTTTCACGTATCGCTGGATAAAGTTGTGACTGCTATGTTAATGAGAAGAGAGCCCAAGACCCCTGAAAGATGAGTCCATTTAAGTACCTCACGAACAATGTTTTTGCCATGTGATATTGGCTGCATGCCAGTCAGGAGCTCCAAAAACACAATCCCGAGGCTATAGACATCACTCTTGTCCGTCAACTTATGGGTCAAAAAATATTCTGGATCAAGGTATCCCTGCATGTACAATGGCGATCAAGAGAGTTATTCAAATGAAGTAGATGAATGATGCTTCGTAGCATCTATTGATGGTAGACGAGTTGCATCCAAGTATTTGCTGGCGATTCTTATGATTCAGTTTCTATCTATCCAAAGGTATGAAACAAGTTACAAAGCTTAAATTTCTGGGCCATCGAGACATGACAAGTTTCTTGAACCGGATAGTTAGATATTGGGATAATTAACAAATTATATTTGTTACTAGAAGTTATCAGCCCACAAACATGCTAACCTGAATGTTCAGTAAAGGTATCTTCAGGGTATACCACAAAGGTTTTTGGAATCTGTTAGTTATTACTTCAGCAATTTCTTCACTTTATTTATAAGTAGTCCTCTTGGCATATAGATAAGAGAACAAGATGGAAATTTTGCGAGTGAAACACCAGGATCAGAAAACCTCGCAGAATTCATTTTCTTCACATCAATAATAGCTTGCACATTCACTATGTCATCATGCATACTCTTTCCCTTATTCCCTAAGTTTTTCTGAGAAAGTGAGCATAATATGGAGTCAAACTTACTGGAGTTCCCCTTACTACTGTTGATACATGATTAGGAAGATTCCCTTCATCATCCAGCACAGGAGCAAGAAGTGAGAGTCCAAAGTCAGCAACTTTAGCATTAAGTATAGAGTCCAGGAGTATGTTAGTGGCCTTGATATCCCGGTGGAATACTGGAGGCTGTGCTTCGGTATGGAGGTAAAGAATTCCCTTAGCTGAACCCAACGCAATGCTTAACCTTGTACCAAATTTCAAAGTTCCCTTACCCTTATCTGCATAACACAGTGAACATCTACTTTGTTGAGCATTCAAGATGTCAATTCTTAAACCGATGACTAACAGATAGTGTAATGAGAAGATCCTAAAACATTGAGTAAAAAACGAATGATACTGGAAACTATTTTATGTGCTACGTGTACGATTGCTTGAGTTTACAGTCCATTTGTGAAATATGATGATCCATTATTAGTCCTTCGTAACAGGTTAACAAAACGAGTTGCTCAGCTATGAACCAATTACTCAAAATCAGCAATTAGAGATACATGATTATATGATCTAAAAGTTTGTAAAACTATTGTAAACATTCTGTATAGAATATTATGGAGACATGAAATAGATTAAAGAGCTATAACATTAGAAGATTTTCCATACCAGAAAGCCAGTCCCGCAAGGTACCATTTGGCATGAACTCGTACACAAGCATCTGTTCATGAACCACAAACAACCAGGTGAATTTTACAGTTTTGATGCTAAAAGAAAATCAAATCCCTTCACTTCCTTAAGCAAGGATTAGCACTATCAATTTCTAGAAGATGGTAGAGTCAACTCTCAGTTTATTTGCAATAGCAAGGCATGAGTCAGAAAAGCAAGCACATCTAATTGCTAGACTATGACCATAAGCCATCTAAAGTATAGCATCTCTATCCTGATTTTTTGTCAAACCAATGTGGACTCTTCGCAGATGGTAATGCTGTTGGTCTTTGTAAATTAAACAATAAGGGACAGAAAAGAACATCTTGCCTGTTTTTTAAAGTCTGATTTACTATGACAAAGGAAAGACATCTTGTAAGTATTACTCAGGAAGAATGAAATGGAATAAGCCAAAAGGTCCTTTCCAAGAACCTTGGATGCTTTCTTCTAAGGAAAAAAGTAAAAATAAGAATGAAATAAAACTTTTCTGCTTGGATATATATTTGCATGGCTGAACAACCATAAAAGTCTAGTTCTTAGAACAGAACAACAAATAAGGCTTTCTGTTTGATCTTTGAAGAAAAAAGGTCACAAAAACACTTGCAAAGTTGCAAACCAGAATGATCTAAAATGAGATTTAATGTCAGCACCATAATAATTACCTGCTCCTCTTCATCACAATATCCAACCAGTGAAACTAGATTTCTGTGATGCAACCTCGACAGCAATTTAATCTCAGTCAAAAATTCTTTTTGGCCTTGTAATGATCCTTCTTCAGAACGCTTTATGGCCACAATTGAGTTATCAGAAAGAATGCCTCTATAAACCTTTCCATAACCTCCTCGACCAACTTGAGTTGAGCTGTTGAAGTTGTCAGTAGCCAGGGCCATTTCCTTAAAAGTGAAGCCTTTCACACCATCAATTTTCATGGATGCCTTGGATGCTGCAAACCAAAAAAATAAAAATAAATGACACCTTTTCCAGGGATAGCCAGACATACAAACTATTAAATGAATCAATCACAGTAAGAAACTTACATAAATGTCTTCTTGACAGCTTTCTAAGGTTTCTAGCATATCTTCCTGCAATAAGAAATGTGAGAACTGAAGATATTGCAATGGCACAGGTAATAGCACCTAATATAATGGCTACCAAAACTCCTTTGCTGATACTCTTTCCTTTTCGGTCGAAGTGCACTGTTGGCAAAAGAAAAGTATGAAACAAACATATTAATCAGAGGCAAACTAATGTAATAATCAAACAAAGGCATAAATTTCAGTGCCAATAGGAAATCTAGACCATATTGCCCAAGGCATGTAGCCTTACTGGCTGTCCACATCAAAGAGTTCACAGATTTGCTAGGCATTGCATATGAGAGAAGAATATGCACTACCAATGGATGGGAACCATAGTTGGTGCTAAAGCAGCAGTGGAACTTTTTACTTCATAAATTTTGCAATTTTGAATACAAATGTGTCAAACTTAGATAAGTTAGCTTTAAATCGTCATACTTCCCTATTTTGGAGAGGCACGAACAATTTTCATGCAACTGCATTAAAGTCAACTAGATAATTTGAACAAATGGAATTATCAACAAAGAAACAATTTTACCTTGTAAAAAATAGTAAAGTTTCTGACATGTCATGACATGTTACTTCAAATATAACTAAAAAGTTTAAGGCTTACGACATGCTAATTTACTTATAAAAAAGAAGTGCATATTTTGCAAAGAAACTACTATGAAAAGAAGCCAATTATTTCCAGTACTTGTATTTGAGGAAAGAAATAAATCAAGATGCCTCACTTGTTTCTCAAATACGTACTAATTCTTGGTGCACAAACAATAGAAATACCCAAGTTTGGTAGACAATCAGAGCACATAATCCAATTCAGCATCATTTGAAGAAGAAAAAAAAAAAGATAACAAAGTCTAAAAAGAAGTAGAAACTTTGAATACATACTCCCTGCATAAGGTCCCACTAGAGTGAAGTTGAGAAGTTCATACGGTCCAAAGAAACCGTCACCAGGAAACTGCCATGATGTGAATATACCTCTTATTCGCCGAACCTCGGATACATTAAATGTGTTGGAGTGCATATTATTAGCTGGAGGAAAAAGATTTAAATGCATCCTTAGACGAGGGCCTTCTTCCCAGAAATAGGAATCGATTGCGAGTTGATAAGGGTTCAGGTTAAGAGAACTAGTCACATATAACTCAAATGGAAGAACATATGGATCAAAATAAGAGAAACTGGGGCTTTTAAGTCTATATCCAACTTTTAGAGGGGAGGCACAAAAGCATGGTAGAGGTGAAGCTGGGACATATTCAAAGAAATTATCTATTGGGCATGCTTGAACAGGACATGTCATCGTAGATTTCCTTGACCTCTCAGCATTCCTATTTCCTCCAGCTTCAGACCCACAGAACTGGGTTATGTTGGCTATGTTTGCACTTTTACAAATAGGATTGCCTCCAAGCCTAAACAAAAACTGCTAAAATGATCAGAATATGACTGATGGAAATAATTTTTTCTTTTCAAAATAGTATTTCTCAACGCCATCATCATGTTGGTATTTTTGAGTTACTTCTGAAGATAAGAATAATCAAATCAAAGAATATAAATCAACATCTCTTAGTAACTATCACCATCTCCAAATCCTGACAGCTAGTACCATTGGAAAACCAACCTGCAGGCTCCAATTCTGGACCCTGGATTTTGTATATGAAGCCTTCTATACAAAACCTGAGTGCATGGAGAAGAATGTTTCATTGTTGGTTTTGCAGATCTTAAACAAAAGCTGGAAACACCAAATAGTAGGGTGGACATTGGAAGATGCATGTCCATCTAATAGACAAATTTTAATACATCCATATATTTGACAAACTCAAGTGATTCTCTTATTATTTCTTCCGATGGTCTATAAGGTTACGACATATTTTTAATTGGCACACTTAACTGTATCAGATAAGCAAGTGTATGAAACAGACCATTAAAAAGAAGGGCATACACTACTTCACAAAAATACTACCTTAAGGTGACATTATCTGGTGGATTCAATGCCCCTGAAATGGTCGAGAGTGAATTGTTCCTAAGATCACTGCATTTGAGAAGTGAACAGGACGATTAGTTAGTATTATTCCAATACTATAAAGTTTGCAGTGGGTCTTGTATACTGAAGTTCATGCTGAAAATTAATGATTTTAATTGCATTTCTTCTTTCAATTCTTACATTGTAAGTCTAGCGCTTTTAGTGAAGGTCACGTTCTGCCAGATGTCAGTTGGCACAGAACCATTCAACAGATTATTTTCAAGTGACCTGCAGTATACAATCATTTAGAATATTATATTTTGTGTGCATAGGCTTCGCAAATGAGAGCGTCTAACTTGAACCATTAATCTTTTCAAGAATAAAAATAAGTAGAATAAGTAGATAGAATCTCACAGTCTCTGAAGAAAAGGAAGATTTGAAAAACTTCCAGGTATAGATCCACTAAGATGGTTCTCTGACAAATCACTGCAGTTGACAAGAATTTTCAAACACAAAAATACCTTCATCACAAACTAGTTAAGTCATCCATTGGTAGCGAAGTATAATAACTTCCAATCTTCCACTTATAACATGGTTTTACAAACATAGAATATTACAAATGCAAATCTATACAACCTACAATTTGCTATTTTTCTTTCCCCTTTTCAACATGGTTTTACTTACATAGTTCTCATAGAATCAGAAAGTTTGGAAGGTACAGATCCACTAAGGTTGTTCTCACTCAGATCCCTGCAAGCCAAATTAGATAATGCAAGTACCATAAGTGCATGTAATGGAAAAATAGATATGGAAGTCAAATAAAATGGAATTGATAGAATGAGAATACTACCAAATGTAGAAACTACTTACAAATAGTATAGGTTTGGTATGCTGCTAAGATCAGGTATAGCACCATGCAAGCTACAATTTCTGAGACTTCTACCTTGTCAAAGAGGATTACAAATTAAAAAAACAGTAACATCAGCACTTTTTTTGTGTATATTTATGCAACACAAGTTTGTCATTTGATTCATGTTTATATAAACACAAAAGCAAAGCCCTTAAGCATCCCAATCACAAGAGTAAAACATGAGTTCATGAATATGAAAAATTAGTTATTTTTTAAATTAGAAAACCTGCACAATCAGTATTCATGTCAGAGAATTCATATAGCAAGCACTAAGAGTGTGAAGATTCCTCCTCTGAATGTGAAACAGCTATGGAGGCTGGCATGGTTTTTTAAGACTTACAGTTTTGCTAATCTGGAAAGGTTGCCATAAGTAGCTGGAATTCCCGACCCGTTAAAGTTGTTGTTGTCGAGTTGACTGTAGGGAGGAAAATAAAGGAACGGTGAACAAAATTTACTCAAAGCAACACACACAGGGACTCAAACAAACACACAAAAACACAAACATGCTGCAGCTTTAATGAATTTTTACTAGGATCAAGGCCACCACTATTAAGAAAATCTAATCAGATGCATATACATGAAATATAAATATCACATTATAAGAGAAATGATTAAATGTGATAATGACCCAGGTAACATTCTAGACAATGTGAAAGGAGCACCTACATTATCCGTATCTCTGGCAACTTTGATAGTTCTGGTGGAAGATATCCAGATAAGTTATTATTATCCAAAAGCCTGCAGAGATTGTTTCACATGTTCTCAATCAAGGGAAACATTGCATATGGATCACAAAAATATGTAGACAGTGGAACAAAAAGGGAAACCAATGCAATATTAACTCACAAGTGAAAGAGAGTTGATAGTTTGTAAAGCTCAGGTGGAATTTGACCACTGATTGAGTTGTTATTCAAGTGGCTGCAAGTATCACATGTAAGACGATTACATATGCAAATAGAAGCTAACCTCTTCACAACTCAAATAAGGATTTAGCTTGAAGTTACACTTACAGGTGTCTAACACTGCTCATGTTAGCAAATGATTTTGGTAGTGGTCCTGAAATGTTGTTCTGATCTACTTGAAGTCTATCTAGTTTTGATAAATAGCCTAACTCATCAGGTAAAGAGCCTGATAATTTGTTTCCATTCAAGAGCCTGCATTGATAATACATCACAAGAGGTTAAATTAATTCCAAGCATGCTACTGGTGCAGATTCGTTTTTAAGATATCCGTTTCTATAAACAGTAACTGTGAGATTTGTTGACACCCTTTAATAGTATTGACTTCATTAAATTTTTGCATCACAGGTTTCAGAAAATAACACCACCAGTTGGATAGTATTTTATCCTTTTTTCAGAAAGGATAAAAGAAATAACAAACTTGCTTGAAACATCCTCTATATTTAGGTACGAAAATTCTTTGAAGCTTCAGGACAAAAGACAGCTCAGATAGAAATTTAAGACACTTCTTGAATTTATAATTAATCAGTTCCTAAGGATAACCATGACAAGAAGCAGAAGGAAAACAACCCACTTACAAAGTGAAATAACATGAAACCAACTTACAGGAGTTTCAAAGATGAAAGACTTCCTATCTCTCTTGGTATGCTGCCAGTCAATTCATTCCACATAAAATCCCTTTTAATATCACAACAGAAGAAAAGGGGTCTTATATAGAATCACCAGATGAGGATTAGCAAGACATGTTCAGATTCTCGAAGTAAATTCCCAAGAAATATGGTTAATATATATTGCAACTCACAATATTTTCAGTTGAGAAAGCTGGCCAAGCTCAGGTGCTAAAGATCCAGAAAGATTCATATTCATAAGCTGACTGCACCAAATCTAACAAACAGTAAGTATTCATATCCAAAGTTTTGATTGTATTACTCGTTATATTCTGTAAAACAAAGAAATTCATGACTTTATTCATCAAAACCAGAAGGTATAGAAATAATTAACAACGAAAAGAAAATGCATAGAACATACAGCTCTTGCACATGCAAGTAACCATCAGTCCCAGTCGAGTCAGAACAAAAAACACCAGTCCAATTGAAGGCACATGGATCTCCCTTGTTCCAATTACTGAGATGCTTCATAGGATCAATCAAACTGTTCTTGACTGCTAGCAATGCATTAACTGCAAAAATGCACAATATTGAGAACATGAGACTAGAGCAGTAGTCAACCAGCTCTCCCTATCGTTACCAAAAAATTGTGAATCACAATGACACATTCAAAGAGGAAGTGTAATCGTTTGCAAGAAATATATTTGCCTTATTTTTATTTTCTAATTGTTTGCTTATTCTCCAACTAGTTAAACATAATTTTAATTAACAGTTCAAAGCACAACGCATTTCTACCCTTCTAAAAACCTCAAAGAATACATATGATTGGACCCATTTTGTCTACGTAATCATTATATATCTATTCAAGTAAAAGTCAAGTTGAGGGGGGGGAATTAAATTCACCTTCTGAGGGACTTGAAACTTGAGCAACCGTGAGTAGCACCAAGTAACAATATGACAGCACGAAAACACATTCACAAGTTCTCAGCTGCAACATCTTCGTGCCCTACGTAAGCACCAAACAAGCTAAAATAACTAAAAATTGCAAATTCATTTCCAGTTATCCTTTCAAATTACAAAGATAAATAGACAACAAGATACAATCTTTTCACCCAGATAAGCATCCCAGGGAAAGAGAAAAGGAAAGTCCAAAAAGATTCAAGCCAAGTTTGCAGATTTCATGTCCCCAAATATCCAGCTTACCAAACAAGGAAAATAGTCAAACCCCATAACTTAGTAGCTAATAACGAACCAAGTACCCAGCCAGGAGTAAAAGTCTAAAAACATTCAAAATTCTCACTGGCAAAAGAAAAGGAAGAAGAAAGGAAGACCAAAAAGGGAGCTTACTGGAAAACAAGTCAAGTATGAATGGCCTCTAGTGGGATTGCTGTTGACATTCAAATTATAAGATAAGCTTTGAATCCTTAGAAGCACAGAATCAAAAGTTGTAGAATTCTGCAACACTGCAAGCAAAGCTTGATTGGGTGGAAAAATATAGCAAAAAGTCTTGTTGATGGGTAAGAATGATAATAAATGGAACCTAGTTTGGGCAATAGAAAACGATATATGTGTGAGATGGCATTGTCATCATGGTTGGTTCATCCATTTTAGCAGGCAAGAGAAGACAGTGACAACATGCAACCTTGACACGGTTTGTATTAGTGAACATGTCTTGTAAATCCGTTGCACGTTTTATTGCTTTAATTTATTAATAAAAATTTATTTATTTTTAATATTTATCAAATATTTCATTAATAAAAATAATATTTAATTAATAAATTTAGCGTAAAAAAAAAGTTTTTAGAACAAAAAAAACTTTGCAATAGAAATTATAAAGTTGTTATAATTATGAGATTCTTATTGCATTAAAACATTGTTTCTAAATGTTCTTAATCAATACTCTATTAAGACTGGATATTAATTAGAATACATATTATGTTCTTTTTTTTATGAAATGAAACAATTGTTCTTATAAGTTAAAGAATAAGGGATACTTAGGTCCCCGTTTGTTTGCTGGAAAGTAATTTTTTTTTGGAAAGTGAATTCCGGAAAAATAAATTATTTTCCGATGTTTGGTAGTGTAATGAAAAATAAGTTGGAAAACACTTTCTAGTATTTGGTTATGTCATGGAAAATGAGCTGGAAAATAACTTATTTATGTTTTATTTTTTCAAGTTTATTAAAATAATGAGGAACAAATCTTACAAATTAAAAAGTTGAATGAGAATGAAATTAAAAAAAATATAATTTCATAAATTATTTCAAATAAAATAAATAATAATCAAAATAATTGAGATCAAATCTAACAAAAAAAATTGAAAGATGAATAAATTAGAATAATAATAATTACTATTTCATAAATTATTTTAAATAAAATAAGTAACAATCAAAAGAATGAGGACCAAATTTGATTGATTAAAATTTTCAATTAAAAAATGATAAGAGAAAAGCAAATAACAATTATAAAAATGAGGACCAAAGTTAATATAAAAATCAAATTCTAAATGATGAAATTGAAAAAAAAATATTCAAAACAAAATATATATAGTAATCAAAAGTTTGAGGACCAAATTCGATATAATCAGCAAATAATATGATATTTTTAAATTTTTCACAACTTCCGGAAAGTGTTTTCCGTCCAAAATAGAAAGAAAACACTTTTCTAAAAACCAAGCCAAATTTTTCTTTGACTGGAAAGTTTTTTTCGTTGACCAACTTTCATAATAACAAACAAACACGGAAAAGTTTGGAAAATGGTTTCCAGAAAACTATTTTTCATCAAACAAACAAGACCTTAAAATTAATATGCAAGTGCTTATCAAATGATATACACGTTAAACTAACTTGCATAAAAATTTTATATGAAAAAATTATTTGTATTTATAAATAAACTCACATAACTATTACACATCATCGTACGAATAAAAAGTAAAAAAATAGACGAGTATAAAAAGTAACAATA
>Ga0307515_10006779_pt1 | contig 22792 bp, 20 predicted proteins | sample 17_EM_MG_FD_194513 | JGI IMG/M metagenome (GOLD analysis project Ga0307515, IMG submission 194513) | Populus trichocarpa ectomycorrhiza microbial communities from riparian zone in the Pacific Northwest, United States - 17_EM | ecosystem: Host-associated > Plants > Roots > Unclassified | place... | reverse complement strand
CGATCGACTGCCATCAGCCAGCTCCCCATGAGAGCTCAAATGTAAGGTCACCTTGTCACATTCCCACGGGTGCAACTTAACTAACTGATGAATAGAGTCTCAGCACCCGGCGCGCCGTCCATCGACCGCCTCCAAGTACTCGTCCATTCTCGCTCGACCACGGCCTCCAAGTGTATCTCCAAACTCGCTCGATCACGGCCTCCAAGTGTATCTCCAGACTCACTCGATTACGGCCTCCAAGTGCATCTCCAAACTCGCCCGATCACGGCCTCAAAGTGTATCTCCAGACTCACTCGACTACGGCCTGCAAGTTCGCACCATCATCGCCTCGAAGTGGATCTCCAAACTCGCTCGATCACACCCTCCAAGTGAGTCCAAACTCGCAGGATTACGGCCTCCAAGTTCGCACGATCGGGGCCTCTAAGTGTATCTCCAAACTCCCACGATCACGGCCTCGGAGTGTATCTCTGAGTTCACTCGATCGTCATTTTCAGGCGCACCCCGAATTGCTCTCAAGCACCGCCTGCAGGCAGTCGAGATATACCGTGTATAGATGGGTCACTATATAGATACATAGATGAGAATACAAACTGAATACATGAGTTTTAAAAATCGTTGAACGATAAGTAGTAGCTATGATTTCCAGGCGCACCTGCAGCGTTGCCAAAGAAGATGTTGTTTTTCCCAGACTGCTCTTCTGTGATTGGAGGTGCTCCCAGACTTGTCGCCGGCGCTCCCAAGTGCTCCCAGGTGCTCCCAGACTTGTCGCCGGCGCTCCCAGTTACTCTGAAGGCCGGCAGGAATGCCCTCCAAGGGTCTGATACTCTCCTGAAATTGACGCATCTAAGTTTACACTCCACATCCTCTCAGACACTCCTGGAGGCTTCCAGTGACTAAAATACATTTTGCTGATGCAGGATTCCTGGACCGGAACCAAGGGAATCCCAGAACCAAGTCATAAGCCCGCATGGGCACAACTAGCACCTCCGATTTTTGAACCGGTGATAAGTGCTCCATATAGTGAACCGTGAACACTGTTTTTTGACCGTCGCTCGCGTGAGCCATACCTTGGCCGTTGAGACCTAGAGTCGTGACATATCCTGGTTCGTCTGCCAGACGAAGCTGCTTTCGCAGTCTCGGTGCCATAAAGATGCTTATCGCTCCACTATCCATGAGAGCTCGCCCACATTGCATTTCCCCACTTCCATCTCTTCTCAAAACCTCATGAATTATATGGGATGTGTCCAGTCTGGACATGCCGCATAAGTACCGACTTCACATGAGAGCATTTGGAATTTCAACAACACCCTTGCCTTCAATGCGATCCGATGCGGTTATATGCTGTCCATCATCGCCGTCAAAGTCTGCATTGCCAACCTTTCTAAATCCAATTCCGCCTCGTCGAAAGTCTCCCATTAGGCAAGATGCCGAGAGAGGCTCACCAGTTCTTTGGCTGTGGATTATGGAAGGACTTCTGTCGTTTGATTTGGTGTCCCCCGTCCCTGTTTGGAGCCAGTGTGTGCTCCTGCTGTTGCAGTGGGTTGTCTCCTCGTGACTATTTAGGGTAGAAGCTCGCCTTGTGGTTCGGAGCTCGGCATCGTGAGCATTTGCCAGTAGACCGTCTGCCTTTGAAGATTTCTTTTGAGACCCATGGTGCTGGCGGTAAGGCTGACAATTGTTCACTACCGGCTGATTTGCCATTTCTGTTTGATCCCAATTGGCCGGATTTGCGGGTGCCGGTGGTGTCGACTTGCTCAGAGATGGATCGCCGGTAGCCTCATTTGCCGCCATTAGATGACGAGTCCATTGTCTGTTTCAGCTGCTGTTGCTGCTGCTGTTGATGCCGCTGCGGTGGCATCTTGTTTTCGACATGTGTAACATCCGAGACTGCGGCCTGATCGAAGTTTTCGTCCAAGGAGTTGAATCTGCCGCAGGCGGGCGTCATCGGTCCGACTTGGTTCTTGAGAGAGTTGTGGAGGCCTGGCCAGGCAATATCGTAGAGGACTTCTTCATGCTTCTGTGAATTCCACCCAGCCTAACTCCAAATAGCTTTCACACGATTTGCATAGGCTCTAACCGATTCTTGTGGAAGTTGTATGTATTCCTGCATCAGTGTAATCACCGCCACGTGATGTTGATCCTTATCCCGATAAACCTTGGCCATTTCCTGTGGAAAGAGCTTGAAGTTCTGTAGGCATGGTCTGGATTCCGCAGATAAGTCGCCCGCCCATTCCGAAGGGTCTGTCATCGCCGTCTGTCTGAGTGTGGGGTTTTGGTGATTTTTCCAGGCGTGCAGAAGAGGGATTGCGTATTTGAGGTGATCGGGTCCACCGCGTGGGAATAGGTGGCTGTGGGAGTTGAAATCCGCGCATAACACGCCCAGAAATCGGTGCAGCACTTTCGCACCGCTGCATTACCATACAGGGTCCACCATGCTGTACATATTCAGTCTTGGGCCTATGTTGCTTCGTTCAGTGCGTTCGGTGCTTTTGGCACCCCATTAATCGCGTTCGGCAGCAATTCGTTCCAGTTCGTCCGCAATCCACTTCCGTTCGTGTCTCTGTTCGGCTGTCTTCTGGGTCTGGTTTTCGATCAGCATTTCCAGCATTGGCGGGTTGCAAGTCGCCAAGTCTGGATGATCCTCAGCAGTAATTTGGGAAAGGAGATCACCCATCTCATTGTCGATCTGACTATCTTCGGCTCCTTGATCTCCGAGGTCATCGTTGAGAACATCGTCATCATCAATCTCGGCCTCCGGTAAAACTGCTGGGGTTGCGAGTTCGGCAATTGATGCCGCTGTCTGCAGAGTGTCATCACTGTCATGGATGCCAGCGACGCACAATTGAGTTCTAGTAAACTTCTTTGGAGGCCTTGTTTTGATGAAACGCGGTATGTTGTGGTGACACGTCAAAAGGGGGAAATCGCGAGAATCCTTGAGCGAAACGTATCAAATTGGTTAAGAGCCATAATAGTGTAAGGCCGTATATCCGTATATGGCCGCGTATGAGAGTATATGGGAAGATACAGTTGCACACGTGGATGAGGTAATATAATAGAGTGGATGATGGGTAAGATTATTGGTAGCCATCTCAGAGAGAGCGCGAGTCGTCTATATAAGGTTGCGTTTACCCGGCCCTGGACACTTCTCGTGCCATTGCCGAAAACCTAAGCATGACTGCCATTACACTCAGTCTGGAATGACCATCATCTTAGAGAGATTATGCATCAGCCCAACTGAAGCCATATGCCAGGGAGATAGAGAATATATGCAACACTGCCCCCTCTTGCTATGCTCCGTGGAGCAAGAAAAACAAACAAACAAATAAACACACAAACACACAAACAAATTGTGACATCAGCAAAAGACATTTCCGTCCGGGCGGAATGGTTGTGTCAGAGTGGACGCGCTCCGTCGGAGCATTCAGAGACACCCCGGTGGCTGATTACTCAGCGCCCAGTGTCAATACCATGCGGCACGTTGCACATCGCCCTCCGATCGCCGTTTCGCCGTTTCTTCTCGCTCTGTCGGTCTCCTGTTTCGAACAAGCACTGTGGCGTTGTGGCCCACTGTGACGATATGTCGGAATGGGTTCATTGGGTACACGCTTGCATCGGGATTGCAATGCAATGGGTGAAGCTGCGGAATTCTCTCCTCGCGTTCCTTGTAAATTAAACTCGAGGAGCGTAGCGAGAAGGTGAGAAGATATGATACTACCCGGCCGTGAGGATCCACACAATTCCGTGGATCCACGAAATCTCGGAAAGAGCGAGTGAGACCAAGAGTTCGGAAAGAGAGAGTGTTTATTTGAGTTGTATGACAAGATGAGATGAAATTGAGATGCTGTCTATCTACCCCGGGGTCTCCCGAATATATACTCCACGTCGCTCATTCCACCTCCGTTACCCTGTATCTCCGTACCCCCACCGTCGCTCCTAAACGACATACTTGGAGGCCGTGATCGATCGAGTTGGGAGATGCACTGGGAGTCCGTGATCGAGCGAGTTTGGAGATGCACTGGGAGGCCATGATCGAGAGAGTTTGGAGATGCACTTGGAGGCCGGGATGGAGTCAACTCAGAGATGAACATGGAGGCCGTGATTGATCGAGTTTGGAGATGCACTGGGAGGCCGTGATCGATCGAGTTTCGAGATGCACCTGGAGGGCGAGATCGAGTGAACTCGCAAGATGCACTAGGAGGCCGTCATCGATCGAGTTTGGAGATGCACTTTGAGGCTGTGACCGAGCGAGTTTGGAGATGCTCTTGGAGGCCGAGATGAGGTGAACTCAGAAGATGCACTTGGAGGCCATGATCGATCGAGTTCGGAGATGCACTCTGAGGCTGTGACCATGAGAGGTTGGAGATGCACTTGCAGGCTATGATTGAGCGAGATTGGAGGACTACTTGGAGGCGGTCGATTTGGAGGGAGGCACGAGGGCAGCTGAAACTCTATTCATCAGTTAACTTGTGATTGTGGGAATGTAAAGAGTTGAGTACAACATCCGCCGAGAGATGAGGAACTGGCTGGGAACGGGAGACTGTCGATCTTGGGATGATGCTGTACTTGGTGTATGCTGTACTTGGTGCATGCTGTAGACGGTGTTAACTCATGATTATGGCATGGAGAGATGGAGAGGGATGACTTAACTTCGTGTTCTTGGGTGATGGTAGAGTTGAGCAGAAGAAAGAGAGAGATCAGAGGCGATTGGGGAAATCATCAAGAGAAACAGGGACTTAGAGAATTTCGTGTGCGAGTCAATTGACCATCCCCGATACGGCAGGTACGAGTCCCGATCCGGCGGGTAATAACACCGACACGAGGTCTTCTTCACCCAATCAGGCAAGTCGTACTCCTGATTTCTCATAGTGGCTCGTATCCTGCATATCGTTCTTATCTTCATCCTCCATCTCTCTCTTCCTCGTCCACCACTCTACCATCATCGCAAGAACACAAAGTTAAGTCATTCCTCTCTATCTCTCCATGCCATCATCATGAGTTAACACTGAGTGCAGCATACACCGACTACAGCATACACCCAGTACAGCATACACCGAGTACAGCATACACCGAGTACAGCGTACACCTAAGATTCTCTGTCGTCCCTTCACTCTCATGATTTCGAGTTGACCCCCGAATGTAGCTTCAGCTTCCGGTGTACCTCCCTACCGATCGACCACCACCAGCCAGTTCTCCATAAGAGCTTCAAAGGTAAAGTCACCTTGTCAGTTTCCCATGGTTGCGAGTTGACTAACTGATGAATTGAGGACTGGCGCGCCGTCCATCGACCACCTCCAAGTACTCGTCCAATCTCGCTAAATCTCGGCCTCCAAGTGTATCTCCAAACTCGCTCGATCACGGCCTCCAAGGGCATCTCCTAACTCGCTCGATCATGGCCTCCAAGTGTATCTCTAGACTCGCTCGATCACGGCCTACAAGTTCGCACGATTATGGCCTCCAAGTGCATATCTCCAAACTCGCTTGAGCACGGCCTCCAAGTGTATCTCCAAACTCCGTCAATTGAGGCCTCCACAAGTGCATCTCCAAACTCGCTCGATCACGATCTTGGAGTGCATCTCTAAGTTCACTCGATCACGGCCTCCAAGTGTATCTCCAAATACGCTCGATTACCACCTGCAAGTGCATCTCCAAAGTCGGTCAATCACGGCCTCGGAGTATATCTCTGAGTTCACTTGATCTTCATTTTCAGGTGCACCTCGAATTGCTCTCAAGTACCGCCTGCAGCCAGTCCAGATATACCGTGTGTAGAAGGGTAGCTATATAGATACATAGATACATAGATGAGAATACAAACTCAATACATGAGTTTTAAAAATCGTTGAACGATTGGTAGTAGCTATGATTTCCAGGTGCACCAGCAGCGTTCCCAAAGAAGATGTTGTTTTTCCCAGACTGCTGTACTGTGATTCGAGGTGCTCCCATGCTTGTCGTCGGCGCTCCCAGTTACTCTGCCGGCCGGCAGGAATGCCCTCCAAGGGTCTGATACTCTCCTGAAATTGATGCATCTAAGTTTACACTCCACATCCTCTCAGACAATCCTGGAGGCTTCCAGTGACTAAAATACATTTTGCTGATGCTATGCAACGCGACCAGTCGCCTGGGCGACGGAAAGCGTGTAATTCTCCATCAGAGGGTACAAGGATCTGTCAGAGCCGTCAGAGCCATTCGGAACACCCAGGTGTTTCTGACGGAAACTAGAGTTGTTGCTGATGGATTCCCATAGTAGCCTCCTGAAAACTCTGCGAGAGTGAAGCAGGGAAAGAGTCCTACCATAGCCTGAGGATGGCCATCCATAGAGAGGCGAGGAACTCGGCATGCCCAAAAGAAAAGTGAAACAACCTTAAATCCCACCTTGAATCGACCTGAATTACCATAGCCCTATCGCCGTTGTGAATTTCTCGTGCTTATCCTTCGTCAACACCTTGGTTAGTATGTCTGACACATTCTCGTTTGTGTGCACGTAGGAGTAGTTGACTATTTGTTGTCTAGGCAGATCTCGACCGTTCTGATAGCAAACGTTGACATGGTCAGTTCGAGCTCTGATAATTCCCACGGTGATAAATGTGAGAGCACCCTGATTGTCTCAGTTGATTGGCAGCGGTGGTGAGTCTTTCTCAGAACTGTCAATATCCTTTTGCAATTGGAGTAACCATTTTGCTTCTCTGGAGGCCTCCGAACTTATCAGCAACAACTCTAGTTTCCGTCAGAAACACGCGGGTGTTCCGGACGGCTCTGACGGCTCTGACGGAACCTCGTACCCTCTGACGGAGAATTACACGCTACCCGTCGCCCAGGCGACGGGTTGCATTGCATACGTACCTCCTTTACTTTGTGGTGACGTTTACGCACAATCAGAAGGACACGTGTGTTACACTCTTCGCAGGGGCTGCAGTCATGCTGAAGCCGTTTACACAACTCCTGGCGATGTTAAATCATAGCTACTACTTATCGTTCAACGATTTTCAAAACTTATGCATTCAGTTTGTATTCTCATCTATGTATCTATGTATCTATATCGCTACCTATCTACACTTCTCATCTATGTATCTATGTATCTATATAGCTACCTATCTACAAACGGTATATCTGGAGTGGCAGCACGCGGTGATTGAGAGCAATTCGAGGTGCGCCTGAAGATGACGATCGAGTGAACTCAGAGATACACTCCGAGGCCGTGATCGAGCGAGTTGAGAGATGCACTTGGAGGCCGAGATCGAGTGAACTCAGAGATGCAGTTGGAGGCCGAGATCGAGTGAACTCAGAGATGCACTTGGAGACCGAGATTGAGTGAACTCAGAGATGCACTGGGAGGCCGTGATCGAGCGAGTTTGGACATGCACTTGGAGGCCGAGATCGAGTGAACTCAGAGATGCACTCCGAGCTGTGATCGATCGAGTTTAGAGATGCACTTGCAGCAGGCTATGATCGAGGGAGATTAGAGGAGTACTTGGAGGTGGTCGATCTAGAGGCGGTCGATGGGAGGCGCACCAGGTGCTGAGACTCTCTTCATCGGTTAGTTAACTCGAAACCGTGGGAATGTGACGAGGTGAATTTACATTTGAAGCTGTTATGAAATCGTGAGAATGAAGGGACGACAGACAATCTTAGGTGTATGCTGTACTCGGTGTATGCTGTACTCGGTGTATGCTGTACTCGGCGTATGCTGCTCTCGGTGTTAACTCATGATCATGGCATGGAGAGATAGAGAGGGATGACTTAACTTTGTGTTCTGCGATGATGGTAGAGTTGTGGACGAGAAAGAGAGAGATGGGGGATGAAGATGAGAACGATATGGAGGATACGAGCGGACCTGAGAAATCAGGGGCACGACTTGCCTGATTGGGTTTAGAAGACCTCGTATTGGTGGTATTACCCGCCGGATCGGGACTCGTACCTGCCGCATCAGTGATGGTAAATTGACTCGCACACGAAATTCTCTTAAGTCCCAGTTTCTCATGATGATTTCCCCCATCTCCTCTCATTCTCGTCCTCAAGTCTACCATCACCTAAGAACACGAAGTAAAGTCATCGCTCTCTATCTCTCCATGCCATGATCAAGAATCAACACCGAGTACAGCATACACCGAGTACCGCATACACCGAAGTACACCATACACCGAGTACTGCATACATTGCGTACTGCATCATCCCAAGATCGACTATCACCCGCTCCCAGCCAGTCTCTCATCTCTCGGCGGATGTTGTTGTACTCAACTCTCTACATACCCACAATTACAAGTTAACCAATGAATAGAGTCTCAGCTGCCGTCGCGCCTCCCTCCAAATCGACCGCTTCCAAGTACTCCTCCAATCTCGCTCGATCATAGCCTGCAAGTGCATCTCCAAACTCGCTCAATCACGGCTCGGAGTGCATCTCTGAGTTCACTCGATCTCGGCATCCAAGTGCCTGTCCAAACTCGCTCGATCACGGCCTCCCAGTGCATCTCTGAGTTCACTCAATCTCGGTCTCCAAGTGCATCTCTGAGTTCACTCGATCTCGGCCTCCAAGTGCATCTCTCAACTCGCTCGATCACGGCTTCCAAGTACATTGTGAATGAGCGACGGCGGGTGTACGGAGATACAGGGGTAACGGAGGTGGACTGAGCGACGGGGAGTACATATTCGGGAGACCCCGGGGTAGATAAACATCATCTCATTTTCATCTCATCTTATCATACAACGAAAATACACACTCTATCTTTCCCAACTTTTGGTCTCACTCGCTCTTTCCGAGATGTCGTGGATCCACGCAATTGCGTGGACTCTCACGGCCGGGTAGTATCATATCTTCTCACTTTCTTCCTAGGCTCCTCGAGCTAGAACCGCTCCAGATGCTCCTCCGATTATGCTCGACTACCATCTGTGGCCAGATTGACCGTATGTATATATATAGAGATACTTAAATAATGCATGCCATATTATGAGGTAGCGAATCTTGTGACTGTAACAAAGACGAATATGATAGACGAAATGCCTTGTGCTTGTGGAACCCTGCGTGTGGCTTCCAGACCGCTTTACATTTTGCTGATGTACCCAATGAACCCATTCCGACGTATGGTCACAGTTGGCCACAACACCACAGTGTTCGTTTACAATAGGATACCGACAGAGCGAGAAGAAACGGCGAAACTGCGATCGGAGGGCGATATGCAACGCAACGCGTCGTGTTGGCGCCGGGCGCGGAGTAGTCTGCCACCGGGGTGTCTCTGACGGCTCTGACGGAGCGCGTCCACTCTGACGGAGCCATTCCGCCCGGACGGAAATGTTTTTTGCTGATGAACAGGCGATGAATTCGGCCTTGGGAGTTGACATGGCTATGAGACTTCGCTTTTGAGACTGCCACGAGATAGTGCGATTGCTGGCGAGAAACACCTGGCCTCCTTGAGGCTTGCGGTCCGCACTGTCATTGGCCCAATCTGAATCCGAGTCCCATACGAGACTATTGCCGATGTCAATGCCATTGAAGTGTAGTCGAAAATCGGCTGTCGATTTGTGATACCAAAGCACTCTCTTAGCAGCGGTTATATGGCTGGTGAATGGCCGCGAATTTTAACAAGGAAGAGCAGCAACCGCGTACATGATATCTGGCCAAGTTGCATGTGCTGGGTACATGAGTGATCCCACGACTGCTCGATAGTCTGTGATATCATCCAATGACTTCTCCCACCGATCCTCGGCCAAGTCAATTGTAATGCTGGGATCCATGGGCCTTGAGACACCGTGAGTATGCTCCATGGCAAATCATCTCAGGATAGTGGTGATATAGGTTTGCTGTCCGAGACTGACCACGGTACCATTGCGGCGGATCTCGATGCCAAAGAATAGGCGTGCCGGACCGAGGTTCGTAATCTTGAATTTCTGAGATAGGTTGGCATTGAATTCGATCACAGCTTTGGGGGCAGCCTTCGGATATGACAGGGAGATATTGTCGACATACAGAAGTATCAGAATGCCGTCACTGCGAAGATAGACATTTGGATCGGCAAGGGATAAAGTGAACCAGAGAGATAGTTGAAAGACGCTGATATCATGGTGCCATAAGTGCAGAGCATGTTTAATACCATACAGAGCTTTTCCGAGTCTGACGACTATTTTCGGGGCGTTGAGACCTTCTGGCCATTACTCTGGTAGAGCCATATAGATATCATCATTATCGATTTCAGGATTTCAGAAGGTGGTAACCACATCCAAGTGGTCCATATTCCATCCATATCTTCCGATGCGAGTGATGAGATACCGAAACGTAGTTAGCTTCCCACCAGGGGCATAAGTCTCACCGAAAGCCGTCTGCTCATATCCCTTTCTGACTAGCCGTGCTTTGTACCATGTGGACCCTTCAGGATTGTGTTTAGTCATATAGACCCAATTAGAGCCAATTGGCTTAACTCGCAGTTGCCGTGCATCCCAGGAGTTGAGAGCGGAGAAGGTGTTATTGAGCAGCATCGATGTGCTTTCTTCCTCCATGACTCTTTCACAGTGATCTCGTTGAGGGCTTTCCATAGCTTCTACGTAGGTGTATGGATCTTCTGCGGATGCCATTCATGATTCTGCTGAGTTTTTAACTTGACTTTTTGTAACACGACTCCCTATTGTTGGAGCTGGAGCTGCAGGCGGTACTTCGCTTGATTTCTTGGTTGCAGCTGCCCGGCGGTGTGCAGTCTGATCATCTCTGCCAAGGCGCCGGCTGCGGGCGATGATTTCTGCTGTTGCTGCCGACCGCTGGGCAGTGTGATCCTCTTGGTGGAGGCGCCAGCTGTGGGCGTTTTCTCCTTCCTCCTCAGGAGCTTGAAGAATGTGAGATGACGATGTCTTACCTAACTGCGTAGGTTGACTGTCTTGTCTTCTGAAAGGCTTATCTCCGGTATCTGTGTCCTCGATATATTCCATGTCTTCTGGTAGTCCGAACATATCGGTATCGATCTCATTACTTTCATGCAGGCATGGAATGTGCGCATTTCTCTCTTCGTCGAAGTCTACTTCTCATTGAGCTTTCACCTTCTGGAATTCGGGATCCCATATCCTCCACAATGTCTTTGAATTGTGTGTGTGGCCTACCATGTTGCAGGGCATTGATGTCGTGGAGGATTTGCCTCGGCATTAGACTCCGGGCATGAGTGTGCTGGCATAATGTCCGAATTGGCGTAGGTTGTGGAGAGAAGCTTAATTGATATCTTGTTTCCGTCGGCATCATGGGTAGATTTTCCAAGTCCTTCCAGGATCTAATGTCGTGTTTTGTACGGTGCTAGATAGCCATCGCGGGCATTTCTTTTCACCCCTTCATTCAGTGATCTCTGATGGAGATGGACTGCAGTATTAACTGCTTCTCCCCAGAACTGAACTGGAGCCTAGAAGTCAATCATGATTGCCTGGGCCTTTTCAGTGATTGTATGGATCATTTGTTCGGCAACACCATTCATATGGTGAGCCTAAGGATGGCAGGGCTCGTATGTTGTACCGCGGGCCGCGAGGACATATCAGACAGGCTTGCTGTTGCATGCTCCCCATCCAGTATTGCATCGGAATCGCTAGATCTCGTATCCCATTGAGTCTACTCGGGCCTGAAATGACTGCTAGGCGGAGGTGCAGCTCTCGGTTTCTTTATCTGGGAGCAGCCATACTGATGTGAACCTCATGTAGTCGTCGATGAATAATATATAATATCGATTGTCTCCTAAGGTCGGTGTAGCAAAGGGACCACACAGATCCGAGTGTATAAGATCACAGGGCTTTGTAGTGCATTTGACTGGCACTCTAATGAACCTTAGCTTATGCTTAGCTTGGATGCAGATGGTGCACATAGATTCATCGTGTGTATATCCGTCGATTAGAGATTCCAAAGTGGTAGGATTCATATGGGATAGTCGTCGGTGCCATATTGTTGATTCTCAGATTGTAAGAGACTTTCGAGTGGACTCAGTTTTGGCAGTCAAAGGTGCACTTAGCACAAAAGAAGCAGGTTGAGCAGGAGATGCGATGGTAGGTGTCTCCGAAGACTCGAGTGTAGGCTCGGTTGTGGATTCTGCGATTATAGGCTCTCTGAATAGTACTCTTGAATGTGAGCTTTTTCTGTTGCTCTTTCTCCCATTCTCAGTAGTGGATAGAAGTGCGGCAGTGGGGACTACGATATATATGCCATTGATTAGTTTTCCACCGAGGTTGCTGGAAGATGGCGAAGTTTAGTGTTAGCAACAGGTCCAGGTAACCCGCCAGCGGTCCGGGTTCGGACCGCTACAACAGTTCGGTTCGGTTCGAATCCTGTCCAAAAACCCGACCCGCTGCATCTTGGCTGGCAAAACCCGGACCCATACCCGTCAACCCGCAGGTTTTGCCCTGTTTGGCTAGACCCTTGGGTTCCAATCTCCGGTACTGGTATTTGGGTATTTCTATGTATAGTCGCATTCAGATATCCTTGGGCAAATTGCAAAATATTGACATTGGTATATTGTTGTCCTTTTCTGATGTATTGGCCACCTTGATGATCAAGATCAAGCGAGAACCGCTCCATACCCCATCCTGAAAATGACAGTCAATGGCGAGTTGATGATGTTTGGTCTTGCACCATGGGTATTCCGAGTGGCAATTGGATGTAGACGTTCATAAATGACGTATCGGCTGCTGTTCTACGCAACAGATCAAGTGACATACTCCCTGCCTCATTCTGAAAATGCGCGTCAACGGAGCGTCGACGATTTTTGCTCTTGCATCTTGGGTAATCTAATTTGCGAATGATTGCAGACATCTATATACCGGGAATTGGAAGCCCTCATAGGCAGATCACAAGCAACCTTCCCGCGACAGCCTCCCAGACAACAACAATTTTGTCCATTTTCACAGCCGCAACCCAGTGATACTGAGTGTTTGAGCCTATTAAACTGGTCACAACTTTGTATATAGCCATCACCGGCCACATGGTGCTTTGATTAAACAAAATGCAAGGCCAAAAATCATTGATGCTCTGTTGACGCTCGTTTTCACGATCAGGCAGGGAGCGTGTTGCTTTCCTTTTGGCCTATAAAGGCGGCCAATACTCTCAGTATGCATCAAGATGGCCAAGTCTCTGATTAATTGCCTCACTTACAGGACCAAAGGTCGTTGACACTCTGTTGACGCTCAGTTTCAGAATCGGGCAGGGAGCGTATCAATTTCTCTTTTGCCTATAAAGGCAGCCTGTACGTCATTTATGCATCTCTGCGACACATTGCCATGCAGAGTAACCATGATGCTAAGCCAAACATTGTTGATGCTCCGTTGATGCTCATTTTGCCACTGGCGTATCCGCAATATAGAACCATTCACTTTGGCATAGTATATCAATAATGGTCTCTTGGCAGCCGTTCTGTGCTATTCATGTACATTCTTCTTTATTACTACATCCTTCTTTAATGATTCATATAAATATACCCATTAAAATATACTTTAAAGTGTCCGCTGATTTTAGATAATGATAATACTCACAATTCCCATTCCCATCAGTCAACACTCCTCTTCGCTGTCAGATTCACTCAAACGGCTGCCCTCGTCATCAAAATGGCTGTCAGCTGCATTACCACGCAGCTGCTAGTGTACTAACCTGTGAATGGACCACGATGAGTCAGCAAATCTGGAATGAAATCTGTATCGCGCATGCGATCCTTGGCAAAAATTGAGCATTGAGAAGCGGAGTATGTATAGACATCTATGAGGGTGGCATACCTTTAGTTTCAGAGCTCTGTTGGTCATCAGATGGCCCAGGTGGCGATTCGGGCCAAGGTGGCTCTGGTCTTAGTGGTGGTTCACCCTTGCCTTTGCGCCTCGAGCATGTCTGTGGATTTGTTGCGGTGCCATTGTGACAAGGAAGGCAGCCGTCCGTTTGATTTTCGCGAACCTCTGCCGTGTGTCGTTCGATCGCAGCCTTCACCTTGTTGTGCCCGGGAAACTCAACACCCCGCTTCTTCTTTTTTCGGACTTCGCCGCGAGGTTTCTTGATTAGTTGATGCATTTCCTCCCTAGCCGCGCGTGAAAACCCTCCTTTGGCCATTTTGGCCATATTCAAGGCAAGACGCATGTCTGAGTGTTCAAGCTTTACCCGACCTCTAAATCTTGCCATAGTACCTGACATGTTGAAAACCTCCAAGAAATTAGTTGCTGCTTCTACATTGAGATCCGGGTAGTACCTCAACCATATACGACTCTGTAGCCTCCTCTAAGGTCTTCATAGCCTGTTTTGTCCATTCCCGGGAACCTTTATCACAAAATTCGTCTGCAAAAATCCCACAACTGACAACATGGTGATGTTCAATTTCGCGGACTGTGCGGATAAATGCCTTGGTCGACCATGGAGATTTGCCGTTACGGGAAGTAATAAACCAGTCACGTAGCTCTCTACATACGCCAGCTGTGCGTAATAATCTGAGTTGACCGTCGTCTACACAGATATGGATTGACTCACATCTGATTGCAGGCTGCTTCCTATTCTTCTTGCTTCCGGTTTTACGTACCTTTTTCAAAGGTGTGTTCTGGGTCATATTTTCGGTGGCTACAATTGCAGCGTCGCGCTGGACTAACTGGTGTCTGCGTTGCTGCTGTTACTCGCCAAGTGGCTCATTTGGTGAAGCGCCTGTCGTTCGGCTTCATTCGGCTCGAATAGCACCTGGAGGAAGTGTTTTGAGAGCCATGGCTTGCTGTTGTAGAAGCGTGAGGAAGATGATCACGACAAGAAGTGGGAAGTGCTGAAGATTATATAGTGAGCTACAAGTCAAAATGGAATGAGTGACAGCCAACTCGCATATTCAATTCAAGCCGAATCCTGCTGCGTATAGATGCAGGGGATTCCAACGGTCACGCAAGTTCAGTCAGTCAGTCGGAGGTTGTTTGTTGGTTTACAGGGATACATCGAGATGAACGACAGTTGAGATATCATGTTTGATAGATATAAAAAGGTCATTCTTCGACGGTAAGGACGTCTGGTGATGTTTGTCTCAAGACATTGCCGGGATCTCACATGAATCACACGCCAACTATCAAGTCATAATGTACTCTCAGCATGAGTATTCCCAATAAAGTGACGTTCAAAACCCTGATTTTGCTTTGTTTGAATTGATCAAACCTACCAACCTTGACATAAAGGACACAGCTTGCCTCCATGTGCTCCATTTCTTGCAACATGCAACATCTCGCCCAACAACAAGGTCAACACAAGATTCAATGGCCAATGCTCCGAAAAAGAACCTTTCGCCAGTTCCGGCAGGCAAATATGGCAAATCGACGAAGCATTCCACCCAACGATGTCATCAGGCGAATAAGGGCAAGAGTCGCTTGTAGGTAGAAAGGGCCCGAGCGTTTGGAGCATTGCACAGCTTATGATGCAAAAAGAAGCTTGCAGCGGAGAAATGACATGAAACGCAATTTTTACACAACGAAGAGAGAGAGGAATGCATCCAGGATTATGTGGGGAGAGAGACCGCAGTGGCAAGACATCGAGTTCAAGACGCAGAGACATTGATAATGCAAGAGCAGGAACATATGGGTAATGTTGAAAAGGGACGATCGACAACCACAAAGCCTGAAATAACATTTGAGGAGATATTGAATGTTATCGGAGACAGTCTGAGTGATCTTGCAAGTTCCGAAGATGAGGAGGATGGGGAAGACGAGGATGATGATGAAGAAGATACAGGGCATCGCAAACTGAGCGAGGATGACGAACCTGGCTGGGTGATGGGCACAATCTCTTCAACGGTACAGCACCTCATGGAGAGCCTTGGGCAGAAGCAGATGAGGCTTGACCAACTGACGCCACTGGGATGGGGGGATGTGGCCAACTACTTCCGTGAGAGAGATATGAAGTAGGGGACGACTGGATTGAAGGTTCCGGCTGTTGGGAAGCCCCAAAGAGATTCGGCTGCAGCCACACCATCACCGAAAACATTTGGAGACCTTATGCAGGCTCTTGATATGGTCCCCGGAAAATCACACATGCCGCAAGTGACGTCTCGACAGGGAAGTAGTCAAATGAGACTGGGTTTGGAGAGACCTCAGGCAGACAATCACATAGTACGGGCGATGCCCGCCGCGGTGCCCGATTCGTCGCAGATAGTGATTGCCAAGCCAGTTCAACCTGGAAGCTTTCACTCCTGCATATAGCATCCCTACCGAATTACCATATTGATATCAGATTCTGGTGAAGACATAGTGACGGCTCCTGCGTAGCCGGAAGTGTAGATAGCCAAATTGGTATGTTTGACGATGTATCTTGTGTAAAAGAAATTTGTGAACCTGTTTTGTTAAGTGTCAGCTTTTTCTGGATTTCAGTGACCAAATTGTGAGACAGGATTATTCGTTAGTGTGTGTGCAAGGGTTGTACGGGCCATCCGAATGTCCTAAACTCCAAATCAGGTTTATGGACGAACGATGATCTTTATATGATGTTGCCTGTTAAGCATAAATGATAAAGCAAATCCAAAATTTCAGACGAAATTTACTACCAGAGTTTAAGTCAGTGATGTCATATGACTCATACCAGAAGCGGTCGGAGCACAGGCAAAACTCGGACAAATGACATCCAACAGGCTGCACGAATCCATGCAGCCAACTATATATCTCTTCACTCAGACCCCCTGCACATGGTCGAGAAATTGAAAACTGATTATGGTATGTCATGGAAATCAAGGAGAATAAGCTAGATATGGAATGCTGAGGAAGTCAGGCTATAGATATCTAAAACTAGTGCACGGAGTGTTATGCCGTAAATTGCCCGCCGAGAGCGTTGAAACGGGATGGACCTACGTGAATTAATCATCAAAATAACGTGTATAGTGGTGGCTCAGAAACTGGAATTTCTCGAAGATCTTGGCTTCAAATGATATTACATAGACACTGTGTACTGGCTGCCAATAGAGGCCGTATGCATGTTTTATACAATTGTTGTGCACCCAATGACTGTCAGTAGGTCTCTACGGTAAGCTCAAAGGTGAGCGTCAACAGAGCGTCAATAATTTATAGTCATATCTATCCAGCAATCACCCTACTGCATAGTCACATCCATCCAAAGAAGAAGTATTGGCCGGCTTAGTAGGGAACATGGTATGCCACACACACCTTGCCCCGTCATAGAAATGAGCGTCAACGGAGCATCAATGATTTCTGGTTTTACATCCTGGATCATCGCTGGGTTGTGCGACGGCATATAGCCATAATCATAATTTTGGTGGCCTGTATAGGAAAAATCGCAACAGACGATATTGCTACTACCTCGTAAAAATGAGCGTCAACGGAGCGTCAACAATTTTTGGCATTGCATCATTGAAAATTCAGATGGTTTCGCTGCATCATTGACTCATAATCGAACTATCGCCCGCCTTTCTAGACAAAACATGGTTGCAACAACTTCGGGACTATGTCCTAAATATGAGCGTCAATGGAGCGTCAACGGCGTTTGGCTTTGCATCATGGAACATGCAAGGGGTGCATGGCGACATTGAACTATCATCGAACTATCGGCCGCCTTTCTACCCGAAAATGGTTGCGACAACATCGCTACTATGTCCTAAAAATGAGCGTCAACAGAGCATCAACGACTTCTGGCCTTGCATCCTGGAAAAGGCAAGGATTGTGCGGCAACATTGAGTCATAATTAAACTATTGGCCGCCTTTCTACGCAAAAATGCTTCCGGTAGGATCGTGACCTTGTCGCAAAATGAGAGTCAACGGAGCTTCAACGATTTTTGATCTTGCATGTTGGATAATCGAACGGCAATGAAACGCAGATAACCCACAATGAACCCATTGGCAGCCTTTAATGGCAAAAATGCTAGTGATGATATCACGTCCGCCTCTTACAATTGAGCGCCCGAAAAGCGTCAACAGTTTTGGTGGATGCTCAGATCGCTACGCAGCTATGTACTGCCTTGTGCTGATCCTAAATCGAGTTCTACGCGGTCAGTCTTCGCAATCTATCCTTGTATACAACTTCACAAATATGCATGCAATGTCTTACACATCTGATTTTTTTGCTTGTAGTTGTAGAGTCAATATTTAAGAAGTCGCAGTCTGCTTTACTGTATCGTCAGTTACGCCAGTCTTTCGAGTCGGATCAACCAGCGGTCCAATCCTTACCGCCATGTCAGATTCCAAATCTTTGAACACCTGTTTACTCGAGGTTAGGATCTCTTCCATAAATGAACGTGTCTGTATTCGTGATGTGAGCGACCTTACATTGCAAATCATTCCTGATGCGTGGTGGGATTCAATGAATGAAGGCTCGAAGCGGCCTATGGCTTGGAATGATTCTAGACGTGCGCCGTCATGGCGATTCTATTTACACTGCGGAATTCAAGCAACCGGCAGCCCTGGCGTCATATGTATCGTTTGTCATCAAGTTCTTCGCCATCCATCAGAGCATGGGACCAGCTCAATGGGGTAACACTTGCTTGCACAAGCTGACATCGCAAGGTTAAAGGAATCAACAGAGACAGAAGTTACCGAATTGACTACTAAAACGGTTGAGGAAACAGCTTTGGCCATCTTGAAGAGGCAACGAAGTCGAGGAATCACAATAGTAAGTATGCAGAGGAAAATCAGAATAGACATCCAGTATAATCCATATTAATTGAAATGGCAGACAAAACGTTCGAAATTGACAGATAAAGACTTTGACACTTCCAAATTTCACCAAGACATGTGGAGTCGATACCTCATGTTAGGATTTGTTTCGGCTCATAAGCCATGGAACGCAATATCAAATCTCGAGCTATGGCAGTCATTTAAAGCATTACACGATGACCTTGTGCTGCGATCCGCTTCAACCCTGAGCAACACTTGCCGTCATGAATATGCACTGAGTGTGGATGCAATTGAGAAGCAATTGATGTCACGAAACAAAGTTAGTTTAGCTTTCGACGGATGGACATCAACGAACAAATTGGCCATAACGTCGGTCATTACTTACTTTATCAATCTAAATTCGGCATTGTGTGAAGTTCAACTCGCGTTCAATGAGGTTGATCGCCTATTCTTTTCCTGTTTCGAAAGCATCTTGAGGATGACAGCTCAAGGGCCAACATATGGGAGCGAGGCTAGCTGTACATTTGAAGGATGTGCTGGATTGTTTTGAGCTCACTGACGGCTGTTTGCTCGGTATTCCGACAGATAATGCTTCCTCCAATTACTCGATGGCACTAGAGCTGCAATCAACACTTCAGGGCTGTGGAATCGAGTGGCCTGCATTCAGGAACCACATACCGTGCATGGTGCACGTCATACAGTTGGCTCTAGGTGCATTCATGAGCAGTCTCGGTGTAAAAGACCGCACCAAGTCTTGGTAAGCACATGAACGTGATCAGCAATTTGGTGAGAATGAAAGTATACACATCAGGAAGAGTCAAAGACTTCGAAAAGAGGGCAATGCTAGAATCAACAAGGTGTCAGCCATGAGAACTGGTTTGGCAAAGATAATTGAGAAAGTATGTATTTCATGATATTTTGAAAGTCCTGAAACTGACCTTCATAAAGCAGAGATTACTTGCTGTATTGATTACGCTGACACCTGGTCGTTGAAACAAGTTCATTGACTGTCAAAAAGCCAATGTCCGCATTGCAGTACTTCCGATTATGGATATGAAGACAGGTTGGAACTCTACACTGGAGTTACTCGAACGGGCCTACCGATTACAGGAATTCACACATGTATGGTTTCAAAATCCAAAATACACCGAATACCGGCCACTGTTCACAACTCAAGATCAATGGATGATTGTGAAGTATGTCATGGAAGTATTGATGCCATTCAAATATTGGACCCTTTGGATGTCGAAGAGGCATACAGTCACATTCCTTCATGTTATCACAGTGTACAATGACATGTTTGATCACATGGATGACGTGATGCGAGATGTTTCTAAGAAGAAAACTCCATGGAAAGAAGACTTGTTCTTCCCGGTGAAGTTAGCTCGACAGAAGCTGTCCAAATACTACGCCGAAGTGACTACAACGACGGGCATGCTTCTAATTTCTGCCCATATCCTCGATCCTTTCTGGAAGTTGCAATCGTTCAGAAACTGGGACAAGGGAATGGATATCAATCCTGAGGATGAGACATCCTATACTACCCATGACCAAGAGGCCTTCTGAAGTATGTGGAGAATGAATACTGTGCCAAACATCGACGGGTGCCCATCAATAAATACCAAAGCTTATCGAACAGTGATCACATCTCCTCTGCAATGTCTTCACAATCCTGTCAATCATCCTTTGATCCATATGATTTGTCCAGCGATGATGAAGAATACTTAACGTCTAACAATGTAGCTGAGACGATACGAGGATGAAGCGATCGCGCTGCACGCCTATCATCCGCTGCCAGGCTCTATTTCAATTCGCCGCCTGAAATACCGAGCGACTGGGGGCACATTAATCCAAATCACAATGATTACCACGCCGACCCAATGGAGTTTAGCAGTACATTTTGCATAACGGACATAACCGGCTGGTGACGTCAACGGGAGGAAACGCACTGAAAGTACGCCAATCTCTCCAATGAGGCGCGCGACATATTCCCTAACATACCACATGGTGTCGGGGTGGAAGCCAGTTTTTCCCTTGGCCGAGATGGTATCGGCTGGAGGCAGTCAAAAACCACAGGCGAGACCCTTTGGGAAAAAGTTGTTGTAAGGCAGTTTGCTCGTGCCAATAACGCAATTTTGGCAGGCACTGATCCAGAATTGGATAATGTGAACACAGAAAGCGACTCGGAAATGACGAAGGTGGGAGAGGAAAGGACACTGCACAGAATGGCCAAGGATTACGACTTTGTGGAGATGTGGCAGGGCAGTCGAAACCTACGTGCTACAAAGAATGAATCTCGCGCTCAAAACAAGCAGATGACTGCCGTGGGATACATTTCGGACACCGAAGAGATCGTCAAAGCATCCTGGTCACTCTTTCAACATGATGGTGCGGCTGCATTCAAATTGTCAGAAAGATCTCCTTTGCCACCACCTTTTTCTGCAAAGGACCTCCCGGGAGGACGAACTCAAATGTTAAATGTCCGCCGAATCAGAAGAATCAACCATCATCCAGTCGAAAGTGATGAGGATAGCGCACCTGAAATCATTTCGGACACCGAAGATTGTCTCAACTGGAATGGGGACTTAGATAATCCAACTGACAGCGAAGACGATTGCGCGTTGGACGTTGAATATGATTTGGAGCAGGACAATCGCCTTGAGGATCCAGAATGCCCAGCGCAGCAGGATGTGAGTGCTGCGCCAAATTTTCCCGGACTGATTCGGCCTAGACGGAAGTCAAAGAGACCAGTTGAAAAGGTCTTTGTGACGGTCTATACATTTGAAACGACAAGAAATTAGGGAGTGAAGAAAAAGTAGGACAGAATGCGTCAATGTTTCACCAGCTTCTTTATGTATATTGGTTAGAGATATATTATAGGCGAATAGTGAACAGTAGCTTGTGAATATTGGTTGATAAACGGATGTATAGCAGGCGCAATGAAGCTTTTGGGAAGATACTTAAATTTTAGTCCTGTGAGAGAGAACAGTGCAAAAATGTTACTGCGCTCAGCTTTGCCACTGGGCCAAGTGTGAATCTGCCAGAGAGACAACCAATACGTCCAAATCATAATGAAACGTTTTGTCGATTGCAGCAGATGTTGAATGCACAATACAGTAAAATAAGCGTCAATGGAGCATCGACGATTTGTGGTTTTGTAAGTACAGTAATTAAACAGCGCTTTGGTTGCTGTTATGCATAACCGATATATTGGCAGCGGTTATTGGTAAAAGAGACAGCGACATGGTCACCGCCCCGGTCTGAGAATGAGCGTCATCAGCAAAATGTATTTCGGTCTCTGGAAGACTCCAGGAATGTCTGAGAGGATGTGGAGTGTAAACTTAGAAGCATCAATTTCAGGATAGTATCAGACCCTAGGAGGGTATTCCAGCTGGCCTTCAGAGTAACTGGGATCTCTGACGACAGCTACAGGAGGAACTGGGATCTCTGATGACTGGTACAGGAGTACAATGGGAGTGATTGTGATAAGTTTGGGAGCACGTCAGAGCGCCGGAGAGAACTTTGGGTGCACCTGGGAGTGACGCCGGGAATCACAAACACACTCTGAGAGATGCCTGCGATCATATGGATATGCATTCGGAGGACTGCAGGCGTTATCTGAGACTCTTCGGATGTACATGAGCAACCGACTTCCCTCAACATCGAATATGATGCATGGATTATTGTTCATTACCACTTCTGAATCATACTAGCCGTCATCTTCTTCAACATTGTATTTTGTGCCTCGCTACATTAAGGAAACGAAAGAAAAAGGCGAGAGATTCAAACATAAACCCAGGTACACCGAAACAATAACCCAACTAAGCGATTGAAAAATATCAATCAAACCTGGAGTCAATGTCATCCACTGCATCTCCCATCTCATCAGGGCCAACGAAAGCAGCAACACACAATTCATCAACGGCGCAAAGAAGGTGGAGGCGCTCCTTGTATATGCTGATTATTCGTTCCTGGCGAGTTGATGAAATGGAATTCCAATGTCGTTTGGCTCGATTTGTGATATCAAACACAGGTGTAATGAGATGTTAGCTCGCTGCGAATCTAAATGAGGGTATGAGAGGCAATATGATACATTCGGATGAAAAATGGGAACTACCAGGGGAAAAGAGGAGCGCCAGATGGGGAGTGTTGTGTGGAAAAGAGGAGTATCACAAAAGGTGTTGGAGAAGCGCGGAATGATGAATAAGAGCGTCAAGTTTAATCTGAGGAGCGC
>Ga0307515_10006778_pt1 | contig 22792 bp, 6 predicted proteins | sample 17_EM_MG_FD_194513 | JGI IMG/M metagenome (GOLD analysis project Ga0307515, IMG submission 194513) | Populus trichocarpa ectomycorrhiza microbial communities from riparian zone in the Pacific Northwest, United States - 17_EM | ecosystem: Host-associated > Plants > Roots > Unclassified | place... | reverse complement strand
TTCAACCAGATGTTCAACACGGTCAACAGCATCATCGCTTGCAACTGCACTCAATAGGTCGTTCTTTTCATCATAGATTGCTTGCGATTAGTGTTCTAAGTGGCCTACATAATTTATTAAGGCCCATGACCGACTTTCCAGCCAATAGCACCCGCTCGAAAACTCCTCGCTTAACCGCCCTATTATCTACCTCCTCATCTACTATCCCATCTACCGAACACACCATGGTTTCATCTTTAGAAGAAAAAAGAGCTAGGAAACAAGACGAGAGGGCCTAACAACTCCATAACCTAGAGATCTAAAAGAGAAAGCAGGAGGAACAGGCATAGATCCGAAAGACGGAACAGGAGGAACAGGCACGGATCCGAAAGACGGAACAGGAAGAGAAGTTTCACCAGGCAAGGCTAGCCGCTCTAAAGCAGCCTGCTCCACTAGAGCACCCCTCTACCGCCAAGGCGGACAAACTAGGTAAGTCCTATAACCTGCCGGAAGGCTTAGGCACGCTTAAGCTTAACCTCCCTAGCCTAGCCAGAAGAGACCTCTATAATATATAAAAAGGATCCTTCCGCCTAGAGAATCTAGTACGTCTATAGGTACACTTTAGCCGCCCAGACCTCTCTAATATGGCTACTATTAAAAACAGAAAACTTATTTTAAAGAGACCTACTACTAGCCGCAAGGTCTACGAGAACAAGGAGGTCTGGTTTACTGGGTTTACAAACTATATAGTAATTGTAAGCACTCTCTATATATGCCCAACCAACCTCTATATAAGGATGTTGCTCTAGATAAATAAGATCCGTGACTACTCTATAACCTATAACTGGACCTCCATCCTAAACCTCGCACTTAACTACTATAGGTACGTTATAGATCGCAATTAGCTTAAGCCTAGTAACTAGGACATGCCTACCCAGTTTAAGGCCCTATACTGCCGGGCGGCTAATATAAAGGCATAGAGCCAGGGGCTTAAAGTCCGTGGTATGGCATTAAAGAGATCGCGAAAAAATACCTCCCCTCCCCCTACCTCTAATAAGCCCTGTTACAGCTAGAACAACCAATAGGCTTGTAGAGATAATCTATGTCGTTACCGCCATATATGCTCTAAATATAATAAAGACCACCCATTAAAGTTGTGCCCTAGGTAGCTTACCGCCGTAAGTAGTTAGACCTAGGATTTGATGGTGGATAAAGATATGTTCCTAGGTTCAACCATCCAAATAGACCTACTATAGGCGCTAAGGCTTTAAGGCAGGCCTAATTTAGTACCTCTTTTTAAAACTTACTTATAAACAACTTTTCTAGCCAACTTACCATTACCCCTAAGGCCTCTCGCTTGGAGTACGCTTCTTTATAAGTACCCTAGAAATCTCCCAGCAATTTTATAAGGTATCCTTACCTACGGGGCAAAGATAGGTACCTCATCACCTATACTATCTAGTGTCTGCAAAAACTACCTCTCCTTATGCAATAACGAAGACCTTATCTCTAAAAAGATCGTTACTGACCTGGCCCTAGGCCGTATACAGGCCACCGACTCTATAGTTACCTCACCCCTAGGCCTAGTGCCTAAGGCAGATAGCGGCTTCCGCCGTATTCACGACCTCTCCTCACCCGAGGGATCCTCAGTTAATAACTCTATCGACCTAGCCTGGGCAACACTACACTATACCCAGGTAGAGACTATACTAGCATATATAATTATAGCTAGTAGGGGCTACTACCTGGTTAAACGAGACATTAGAGATGCCTTCCAGATTGTACCCATCTCAGTACGGTCGCGTTACCTACTCGGCTTTATCTAGAAGGGAGTTATATACGTCAAATGCTGTCTGCCATTTAGCTTACAAACAGCCCTATTTCTCTTTAACTTATTCGCTAAAGGCCTCCACTAGATCCTAACACAATAGATTAACTCTGCTATTAAGCACTACCTTAATAATTTTATATTTATGGTTAAGTGTCCAACTATACTGCTATTACTAAGGGAGGTATACCTCTCGGTTACTAACTAGCTAGGGGTACCCTAAAATAATACTAAAAATATTAAAGGTACGAAGGCTGAAGTACTGGGTTATACAATTAATACCGCGGTAATGGAGATAAAACTCTCACTAGTTAAGCAACAGAAAGCTATTAATTAGGTAACCGAAGCTCTCCAGATAGGCTGGCTATTATTACAGTAAGCCTAACAACTGGCGGGCCGCCTAGCATGGTGTACAAAAGTTATCCGCCTTAGGCGCTCGTACTCTCGCTCCTTATAAGACTTCATAACAAAATGGCCTATTAGGCTATCGAGATATGCGCACCAGCGCCTCCCCCTAAAACTTAAGGAAGACCTTAACCTCTAGCTTAAGGTTCTCATATTAAGTAACGGTGTACTGTTTTTTAATAATAAGGAGAGGCCACAGTTTCACTTATTTACCAACGCCTTATTGCTTAAAGGCTATAGAGGCTTCTACTTTAGCAGAGAGAATGGCTACTGGCCTAATTACGTAGCTTCCCTGCCCCAGGCCCAGGCTTTTAGCTATTACCCCCTACTAGACCAGGCGGATGACCATATTAACCTAAAAGAAATACATGCTATCGCAGAGGCATTTAAAAGGTAGTTATTAAATGATGTTGTAAAAGGTTCTGGAAACCGATCACTCCGAGAGATACTTATATCCTTAATAACAAATAATATTACTATAACGACCACATAGGTCTCCAGCGCCAACAATAGGCTTGCTAATGCTCTCTCGCGATTTAACCGTAAGAAATTATTATTAATATGCCCCAAGTGGCAAATAAATAACGGCTTCTTACCGGACAAATAACAACCATATGGGTCTCCAGCGCCAAATGGGCTTGCTAATATTCTCTCGCGATTTAACCGCAAGAAATTATTATTAATGTGCCCCAAGTAGCAAATAAATAACGGCTTTTTGCCGGATAAATAACGACTATATAGGTCTCTAGCGCTAAATGGGCTTGCTAATGTTCTCTCGCAATTTAACCGCAAGAAATTATTATTAATATGCCCTAAGTGGCAAATAAATAACGGCTTCTTGCTAGAAAAATAATATCTCTTTAGGTGGCTACTAACTCTTATAGTTAACCCAGAGTTGTTTAATTAACCTCCCCTAACCTTCTAGAGCGAGATCGGTAGGTTTTACTACTTTTCGCTACTTATATAGCATGGCTTAGCAGCCAATATAAAAAAGGGCTACTCCTCCACTATTAAGAGCTGGGAGGCCTTTTTAGCCCTAAATAGTTCATTACCGTATCCGGCTAAGAAGATAGACTTAGGGGAATGGATTACTTAACGAGCGTTTGGTATAGCCGCCCCTCTAATAGGTAGGGTTAAGCCAGAAACCCTCTCCAATTATATCTCTATAATCCAATCTCGTTATATAGATTTAGGTTACTTAATTACTACCTTTAAAGACTATACTATTAAGAGGGCCCTAGCGGGGGCTATATTACTATTCCCATTTACTAAAAAGACTAAATTACTGATTATAAAGGACATCCTAGATAAGATTATTACGCTTAGGCCCTATAAGGCAGATACAAATATAGATGCGGCATTTATAATAGCGTTTACAGGTTTCCTACATATAGGAAAAATTACGTACCTAAATAGGAAAGCTAAGGACTTTAGCACTACAAAGGCCCTTCGCAGCGACGTTAGGATCGCCCCTAATAGCCATTTAATGGTCTTCTACTTAAAACGGAGCAAGACAGATAAAACCTATAGTGGCGTTAATATTCAGATCGCCGCTATACCGGGAGATCGTCTATACCCCATAGCCGCAATAATACGGTTATTTAACCGTAACCCCCAGCCTCTATTAGATCTATTATTTAGCGTCAATAATAGAGCTTTTTCGGCGCTAGTAGTGCGTAAGATTCTATTAACCCGCCTAGCCGCCGGCGGCATTCTGCCTAACGGCTACTCCAACCACTCCTTCCGTAGGGGTGCAGCACAGCATACATATAATTATAGCTTCGCAGAGTTATAAACGGCGCAGTTAGGTTAATGGACATTAGATGCGGTTAAACTTTACTATAATACCTCAGAAACCGAACGACTTTAATTAAACTCGAATTTCTAGCGGAGTGTGCCTATACTGGCTAGGTAACGGTGCTAGAGGCGCGTTACCTGGCACGTTCTACCATATCTACAGAATATAGCAGAAGGCGACAGGCAGAATATGGCAGAATATGGCAGAATGCGACTAGCAGAATATAGTAGAATGCGATGGGCAGAATATAGTAGAATACGACTGCAGAATATGGCAGAATATGGCAGAATATGGCAGAATATGGCAGAACATAACAGAATGCGACTGGCAGAATATGGCAGAATATGGCAGAATGCAACACTGCATGTATACTACATCTATTGTACCGTGTTAAAGCATACCAATATTAGCATATTGCCGCGATATTGCCGCAATATGCCGTACATTACCGTCTGCCGTTCTACTATGCTGCTAAGCCTAAGGTAGAATTAAGACTCTATACTTTTTAGACTACGGAAATTACCCCCGTTTTAACTTAATTCTTTATAGGTGGTAGGCGCTTTGCTAGTGGGCACCAGGTAGGATTTAGGCCAGATCTCCGAAGTTTAAGCCTAAAAAGCCTTATAAACGCTACGATATTGCCTAGATCCCGCCCTATAAGCCTGCACCCCCCATAATTAATATATTTAAAATGGACTATAACCTATTTATGCCGTACGAGAGATAGATATTACGTGTCTATATATTACTTGGCCGAAAACCCTGCAACTTAGGTATTCAACCAGATATTTAACACGGTCAATAGCATTATCGCTTGCAACTGCACTTAATAGGTCGTTCTTTTTACTCACCCACCCCCCTTCCGATGTATATTAGATTAGATACTTACAGTCCTATTTTAGGTCTAGCGGCAGGCTACCCTATTAGGGGCACCGGGTAGGATTCAGGCCAGATCTCCGAAGTTTAGGCCTAAAAAGCCTTATAAACGCTATGATATCGCCTGGATCCCGCCCTATAAGCCTGCACCCCCCACAATCGATATATTTGAAATGGACTATGACCTATTCGTGCCGTGCGAGAGATAGACCATAGATAAGTATTCTTTAGACATTCCCACCATTATTATTTATCTAGGCATTCTTCCGTAAGGAATCTTCCTGGCTAAAGTATTAAGTCCCCTTATTCTTATACTTCTATTAGGTGCCAACTATATATATACTTAACATTTCGGTATTTCGTCTTATCCGTTAACTAATATATCCTTATTAGATATTTCCGATTCTTATCTTTTAGTGCTCTATGCATATTATACGTATTATCTATATATATAATCTATACCAACATATAATATGCCTAGTGTCTTAGGTCAACTCTTAGCTTATCTTTATCCTTAAGTTTAAACCTTTCTTATATTAATCTAAGCGTTATAACTTTGTTTACTAGTACTAAGATTTATCTTTTACTTCTCTAGTCCTCTAATTACTCCTTTAGATCTTTTAACGTTATAATTAAGGCTCCTTTAATGTAATTTATAGCCTTTTCTATAATCGGGTGGTCTTAGATAACTTTTTCGTCTAACCACATATAGAAATCTTCCCACTTATCGTTGTATTGTTATCTATACCACTTTTAGTATAACCTCTAGAGTATATACGGCTTGTCCGTAAGGAAGTATCTTCTTATTACTGCGTTATAATAGCCCTTTATGTGTCGTTCCTTAAACCTAGTTGGAATCCCTAGATCCTCTTCTTGCTCTAGTTTAGTAAGCCACTTAGCTCTTAGTGTGCCTGTCTTAGGTCTATTAGTGATTTTCCGTATAGGTGCTCTATCTCTTATACGTCCTAATATGCTAGATCTTTTATCTAGTTTCTATTCTTGCTATATAGCAATTCTTGCTCTAAATTCTACCATAGTTTCTTTCCTTTCGCGTCTTATAAGTGGATTCTTAAAGTCTTCTTGCTTCTTAATCTTAGTATTAAACTTTTAATCTTTAAGCTGAACCCCTTATTCGCTTAGTAGGTCCTCTAGGTCTATATATTTGTCTCCTAGTTTAACTATTATTTATATTATAGATTCTCTAATCTATAACAAAGCCTTGCGCTTTTTATTTATAGGCGTCCTTATTTATACTCCGAATTCTTAGTCCCTTAGATTCTTTAATCCTGAGCTTACTTCTAACTTAAGCTTTACTCCCGCCTTAGTTCAACTAGGCGTCTATAGTGTTCTTATCTCATCTTAAGAGTCTTAAATCTTACTTATCTTGTCTTAAGAATCTTATAACTATGGGAAACGCTATCCTAAGCTTATTCGTGTGTTTCTAAACTAAGCTGCTGCCCTGCTCTATCGGTTTTCGTCTATTATAGGTCCTTAGGTATACCTTATCTCATCTTAAGAATCTTAGTTATCTCTTATCTCGTCTTAAGAATCTTAAGCCTTTGGCCTTTTGCCTTTATTAAGTAATAAATTAGCACTAGCAGTCGTCTACTTACTTAATCTCTTTAAGATACTCTTCCTTTCGTCTTATAAAGCGATGGATACCGTATCCAACGGTGTTATAATACCCGTTACTGAACCTTGCTCTATAGCGGTCTCAGTCTCTACCTCTAATATAACTTCTCCGAGGTTTGTACGCTCCTAGTAAGCTACCTTTATTACCTCGTTATCTGCAAATATTTTACCTACGTCAAACTTGTTGTCTTCGATGTCCGGTCTACGCGATGGTTTGTTAGTTCCTCTACACTCTGTAGATTTTAGCTCCTGTAGCCAATAGCTTACGCCATACTTAGCGTCTTTATAAATTTGGCATGCGTTGTTATAACAAAACGCGAAACTTCTCTGCTGTTGGTCTGGTTCCCTTTATTGCATGGTGACTCTAACCATCTTTATAATCCCTCGCGAAGTGACCTTATTTCCCGCAATTTATGTAAGCTCCGTCTCTAAACCACTGACTTTGCTGTGGAGTCCGCCTAAACGTCTTCTGCTACTGAGATCCCTGGTTTAGCCTCTGCTCCTTGGTCCTGTAATCACTAAATCCTTAACCTCTAGGTTTCTATAGTTTCTTACTCCATCTCTTATAGGCTTCTTTAGTACCACTTAGGTCTATTAGCTCTGCGCTATACCATAGTTTCTAAACTAGCTTTAGTTATTGCACACTCTGCGTCTTATACGACTGTGAAACTCTATCCTGGCCTCGCTTGGCCTGTTCCCTTTAATAGATCCAATTGTTAATCTTAATTACTTAATCTATTAGGATAATCGCGTCCTAGACTTTAGCCTTAAGTCCTTGTTTATACTATGCCATAAGCGCCCTGTTATTCCACTTAACTTGCGTAGCTAGCGTTTAGAACTACGTTATATACTTAATTACTAAGGTTTATTACGTAATGTCTTAGAGTTTTCTTTCCGCCGTGGTTACTGCCTCTAGGTCTCCAAACATTTATATAAGTCGCTCCGTAAACCCTTCCTAACTCAAGAATATAAATCGTATATCTTAATTTATAGTTGTTATTCTATTAGCTTATATCTCTATAAGGTAAGGTTTAAACTATTTAAGTGCCCTTCCTAATAGGAATAGCCCTGTATACGCTATTCGATCTATAGGTGTCGCTAGCTTTGCTCCTTCCTGTATAATCTTAAAATGCATTTATATAAGGAATCCTTTAAGCTTTAATCTCTCTCCTAAGAATCTTTTAATTAATAGTAACTTAACCTTTACTACGCCTATCCCGTTGATCCTTTATTTAAGTATTATATTATTCTCTATCAACTAGTCAACTATCTCTTGTAACTGTCCAACCATTACAGGTTACTGCGAGTCAGTATCTGCTATACTAGTGTCGCCTCCTAACCTTAAAGTAGTTGCCGCCGTCGATAGCGTTATAGTGGCTGCTTTTAGTAGCATATTATTCGACTTTCTATGTTTAATACTATAACTAGGTAGTAATTGTGTAATGGAACCTTGTAGTAAGTACTACAATGGGCTCGTTATTGGGCTAGGTGTGTAGGTAATATAAACTAAAGTCAATAACGTAATAATAACTGGTGGAGTAGTTACCCAACAGATTAACTTTAATTGTATTCTAAGAATTACTATAAAGAAGGAACTATCTAGGTAGGGACTAAGGGTCCTTAAATACATAACCGTACTCCTATGAAATCCTTCTTATACGTGATGTACGTGTACTCTATCTGCTCTGTTATAGATCCTATAGATTACGCAGATTATATAGATTACCTTACATAACTTGTACTACTATTCCTCGTCACATGGTTCTACTAGCTCCATCTTAAACCGTGCTTGCATTAACCAACTAGCTTCTTCTAACTCTTCTCCAAGTAGTCGTAACATCGTACTTAAAGCGTCCGTAATACTGTCTGTTTGTGGATAATATATAGTAGAAGTTGCTACTCTAACTCCTTGCCCTGCTAAGAACACTTCTTTAATATAAATTCTAGCGATATCTTCCGCTAATATTTCCTCTGTGCATGCTATAAAGTATCCCTACTTTGTAAACTTGTCTACTATTACTAAGATTGCGTTATAATCTTATCCGGTAATAGGATCTTTTAACTTTAGTAACTTAATAATAAAGTTCTATAATATAACCTTTTATGGTCTCTCTAGTATTTTAATAGGTTGTAGCCCTCCGTATAGCTTATGCCTTATTAGTTTATTCCTTTAGCAATCTGGATATTCTTTAGTAACTTCCCTTGCTAGTCCCTAGATTCCATTAATAATATACTTCTCTTAAAGTCTTAATACTAAGCCCGTAGCTCTATTATACCCTTAAGTTAGTCCCTTATAAAATGACTTAATAAACTCTTTTATAATAGACCTTAGTACATATATTGCTTTTTAATTTTCGTACTACTCTAAGTCTGGATCCTTTGCCTATATGTCTTAGATCTTTTATATTTAATCACTCTTTAGTAATTTATAGATCTGTTCTTCTTATGTCGCTATAATTTTTAGATAATTATACCTAATTAATCCGTCTATATCTTTTTATAATAAAGCCCCTAATAGCTTTTTATTATTTTATAGTTTAGCTTTCCTACTTAGAGTATCTACTTGTGCATTTTCTGTACCCTTAGTATACTAAATCTTGAAATGGTATTCTGTAAGCATCTCTACCTATTTAACTTATCTATAATTAAGTTCTTTTATTATTAGGAACCCCGTTAGGTTCTTATAATCCGTCTTAACTATAAATAGTTTCTCTATGCCTTATAAGAATGCTCTCCATTCCTTTAATACTATAACTATACTTAATAACTTCTTATTATAGATGTTATAGTTTAACTCTAGTAGTATTATCTTTCGATTATAGTATGCTACTGGGTGCTATCTATTCTTATATTTTTTATAGAAAGTATACTCCTAGTACATAGTCTAATATATCTATCTTTATAACCGTCTCTAACTTTAGTTAGTATATCTTAAGAACTAGTTCTTAGGTAAACAACTATTTAACTTTTTTTAGATAGTTTTCTTTATTCCTCTTCTTATACCTATAGTTCTTCTTTCTTTATTAATCTTATAAACGGCTTAATATTTTTTAACTATTAAGCTATAAACCTTTTGTAGTAATTATAAAACCCTAAAAATAACCTTAACTATATTACGTTTTCCGGTTCCTACTAATTTACTATAGCCTTAATCTTCTTTAGATTTATACTAAGCTGGCCTAGTTCTATAATAAATTTAATAAAATCTATCTTCCTAGTAAAGAACTCGTATTTCTTAATTGCTACTAGCATCTATTCTTCTTATAGTCTTTTTAAGACCTATTTAATATATTCTTTATATTCTTCCTCGTTTATTAAGTAAATAATATTATTATTAAGATATACTATAATAAATTCATCTAAGTATTCTCTTAATATATTATTAATACGCTTCTAAAACGTTGCTAATGCGTTTATAAGCCCGAATTATATAACTAATAGTTTATATAGTCCTTCCTTTAATCTAAAAGCTGCTTTCTATTTGTTGCCTTCCTTAATCCTAATCTAATAGTATACCCATCTTAGATCTATCTTTATAAAGATTCGCGCATTACTAATCCTATCTTAAATTTCGCTAATTAAGGGTAAAGGATACCTATCCTTTCTAGTGATGCTGTTTAACTATCTATAGTTAATATATAGCCTAAGTTTTCTATTCTTCTTTGGTATAAATAGTACTAGATATCCCGCTAATAACTATAATAGTCTAATATATCCCTTTTAAAGACTTTCCTAGATAAACTCTTTAAGTACTCTACCCTCTTCTTTAGTAAGCTTATAGGTTAAAAAGAACCTTAGACTTGTTTCTAGTTCTAATTCTATTTTATAGTCCTATACTATATAATCTAATAGCTTTTCACTTTCTAGTAACCATAGCTTCTTGCCATATTTGTGGTATCTTTTTAGTATATAACTTAATCCCTAATTAGTTTCTTTATATATCGCTCCAACTTAGTACCATACTAACTTAGTTTGTTATTGCATTTTACATTATTATATATCTCTAATATCGACCTAACCTATAACCTAATTAATCTTTAGATTATATTCCTGTAACTAAGGCATTCCTAATACTGCCTTATTATTCCCCAATGGTAATATATTAAAAGATATCTTAATTTATCTCCCTTTAATAGTTATCTAAATTGGTCCCATTTTAAGGTTAATAATGCCTCCTTTATAGGCTATTAGATTTCCTAAAATTGTAACTAATAAATAAGGGTGCTCCTTTTATCTATATAGTAGCCCTATTCTTTTAACTGCTACTAGTAAGATGTGGTTTTATATCACTCTACTATCTACTAATGCTTTAAACTGCTAATCTTGCTATTTAACTTATAAATTTAGGTATTGTTTTTAAATTCCTTTAAGGGTCTAAGGCTCTACTACTAGCTCCCTCTAGTTCTATGGGCCTCTACTTTTCCTAACTGTTAACTACTTAATCCTATTTATACTTAGTCCACTCTTAGCTAATACTTAGTTCGTTTCTTTTTCTCAATATACTATAGATATATATTCTCTAGGCATTCTCACTATTATCGTCCATCTAGGTATTCTTCCGTAAGGAATCTTCCTGGTTAAAGTATTAAGTCTCCTAACTCCTAAACTTCTACTAGATGCTAGCTATATATATACTTAGTATTCCTATACTATTACTTATCTGGCGCCTAATATATCCTTATAGGGTATTTCCGGTTCTTTTCTTTCGGATTTTTATGCATTTAATATATATCGTCTACGTATATAATCCATGATAGCGTATAGTATGCTAAGTGCTTTAGGTTAACTCTTAACTTATCTTTATCCTTAAGTTTAAACCTCTATCATATTAATCTAAACATTATAACTTTATTTGTAGGTACTAAGATATATCTTTTACTTCTCTAGTCCTCTAATCGTTTCTTTAGATCTTTTAATATTATAATTAAGGCTCCCTTAATGTAATTTATTACTTTTTCCGTAATTAGGTAGTCTTAGATAACTCTCTCGTTTAACTATATATAGAAATCTTCCCACTTATTATTATGCCTTTACCTATACCACCTTTAGTATAGCTACTAGAGTGTATACAGGTTATCCGTAAGGAAGTATCTTTTTATTACTATATTGTAACAGCCCTTTATATATCGTTCCTTAAACCTAGTTAGAATCCCTAGATCCTCTTTATTTTCTAGTTTAGTAAGCCACTTAGCTCTTAGTGTGCCTGCTCTTAGCCTATTAGTAATTCTTTATATGGGTGCTCTGTCCCTTATATAACCTAGTATACTAGATCTCTTATCTAGTTTCTGTTCTTGCTATAAGGTAATTCTTACTCTAAATTCCTCTATAGTTTCTTTCTTTTTACGTCTTATAAGTAGATCCTTAAAGTCTTCTTACTTCTTAATCTTAGTATTAACTCTTTAATCTTTAGGCTGAACACTGTATTCCTTTAGTAAGTCTTCTAGGTCTATATATCTATCTCCTAATCTAACTGCTATTTATACTATAGATTCTCTAATCTATAAAGAAGCTTCTTACCTCTTACGTATGGGTGTCCTTATTCGTACTCCGAATTCTTAGTCCCTTGGATTCTTTAATCCTAAACTCGCTTCTTTCTTAAGCTATACTCTAGCTTTAGTCTAACTAGGCTTTACTAGTGTTTTTATCTTATCTTAAGAGTCTTAAATCTTATTTATCTCGTCTTAAGAGTCTTATACCTTTAGGAAACTTCGTCCTAAGCTTATTTATATATTGCTAAACTAAGCTATTACTCTGCTTTATTAGTTATTGTCTATTATAGGTCCCTAAGCATGCCTTATCTCATCTTAAGAATCTTAGTTATCTTTTATCTTGTCTTAAAAATCTTAAGCCTTTAGCCTTTTGCCTTTATTAAGTAGTAAGCTAGCACTAGCAGTCGTCTGCTTACTTAATCGTCTTTAGATATTACTCCTTCCGTCTTATAAAGCGATGGATGCCGTATCTAATGGTATTATAATACCCGTTACTAAACCTTGCTCTATAGCGGTCTTAGTCTTTACTTTTATTGCGTTATTAAGGTTCGGATACCCCTAGTTAGTTCCTTTATTATCCTTATTACTGTTAATTAATAAGTACTCCAACTCTGTTATTATTATTACTAATCTTTTTCTATACGTTACTATAATATCTTAATCTAGCTTATAGAGTTAATTTTATTCTTTGTCTAACTCTCTAGTTTCTTTAAGTCCTCTTAACTCTAGCTCTTATAGCTAATAGCTTGCGCCGTACTTAGTATTATTATAAACTTAGTATATGTTATTATAACAAAACGTAAAACTTCTAATTAAACATTCTTTTATTCCTCGCAGTATACTATTATCCCTCTATACGTGTATATTATATACTATTAGTCTAGTTTCCTTTACTGCGTAGTAACTCTAACTACTTTTATAGTCTTTGGCGAAATAACCCTATTTTCCGTAATTTATACAAGCTCTATCTTTAAACCATTATTTCTATTATAGAGTCCGCTTAAACATCTTCTGCTATTAAGATCCTTAGTTTAGCCTATACTCCCTAGTCCTATAATTACTTAATCCTTAACCTTTAGGTTTCTATAGTTTTTTACTCCATCTTTCATGGGTTTCTTTAGTACTACTTAGGTTTATTAGCTCTGCGCCATACCATATTTTCTAACTTAGCTTTAGTTATTATGTACTCTGCGCCTTATATAACTATAGAACTCTATTCTAACCTCTTTTGGTCTGTTCCCTTTAGTAGATCCTATTATTAATCTTTATTACTTAATCTATTAGTTCCCTTAAAGTGTCCGCATCTTCTATTAGGATAATTACGTCCTAGATTTTAGCCTTAAGTCCCTACTTATACTGTACTATAAGCGCCTTATTATTCCACTTAACTTATATAGCTAGCGTTTAGAACTACGTTATGTACTTAATTACTAAGATTTATTACGTAATATTTTAGAGTTTTCTTTCCGCTATAGTTGTTGCTTCTAGATCTCTAAATATTTGTATAAGTTGCTCCGCGAATCCGCTCTAGCTTAAGAATATAAACCATACTTCTTGGTTTATAGTTATTATTCTATTTACTTATATCTTTATAAGGTAAGGCTTAAACTATTTAAGTGCTCTTCCTAATAAGAACAATCCTACGTACGCCACTTAATCTATAAGTATTGGTAGCTTAGCTCCTTCTTATAAAACCTTAAAATATATTTATATAAGGAATCCTTTAAACTTTAATCTTTCCCCTAAGAATCTCTTAATTAATAGTAGCTTAATCTTTGCCACACCTATCCCGTTAATCCTATTTTTAAGTGTTATATTATTTTCCGTTAACTGGTTAACTATCTCTTATAACTATCCTACTATTATAGGTTGTTGTAAGTCAGTATTTGCTATACTAGTGTCGTTACCTAATCTTAAAGTAGTTGCCGCCGTTAATGGCGTCGTGGTGGCTGCTTTTAGTAGCATATTATTTAACTTATTAAAACCGTAACTATGGTAGTAATTATGTAACGGAGCCTTATAGTAGGAACTATAGTAGACTTATTAATAGGCTAGGTATATAGGTATTATAAGTAAGTTAATAACGAAATAATAACTAGTGGAGTGGTTGCCTAATAGATTAACTCTAATTATATTCTAAGAATTACTATAAGGAAGGAACTATCTAGGTAGGGACTAAGGGTCCTTAAATACACAACCGTACTCCTATAAATCATTTTTATACGTGATGTACGTCTTATACGTAAGGTACATAAGTTCCTCTCATTCCTCGCGTTTAATACGTAGCACGTCATGTAACCTTAGTTACTATTCTTCGTTATATAGTTCCACAGGTTCCATCCTAGACCGTGCCTGTATTAACTAACTACCTTCTTCCGACTCTTCTCCAAGTAGTTATAACATTGTACTTAAAGCATTCGTAACAGTTTTAACTAAGTAAGGTAAGACTACTACACTTTAATATCCTAAGCTATATACTATTACCCACTATTTAAAGAGTATTTAGCGACTAGAAGTAATTGGAGGCATAAATATAAAGTATTTAAAGTAAGTATATAAGCTATAGAAGGCATTCTATCGCAGGACTAATAAATAGAATAACTATAAAGAGTAAATGCTACGATATAACACTATATATCTTAATATAATGCTTTAAAACAAACTTAAGCTATAGGCGTTAACTATTATAGTTAATATAGTAGACCTAATAAGCACAATATAGACAATATAGCTAAGTCTTATAGTTAATATATACGCATATCGCTCGTATATATAGAACTTCGACGACTATATAGCTTAGGTACTTTAAGGTTAGAGAATTAATATATTTATCTAGCGTACGGTTAAGGAGGTATAGCGCTAAATAGAAATTACCGATTTTGCATCTAAACTGGCTCCCTTTATAAGGGAATATTATAAGTAGATTAATAAAATCTAGTAAATAGACTAGGACGTTAACCGACTAGAGGCTAATAACGATTAGGTATTAAAGATACCCCTAAGCATCTATTATAGCATTATATACTATATTCGCTTTAGGAAGGATACCACTAACACTAATAAGCTTAATAAAGTATTTGCTTAATATACCCCGTTATAGGCTAATACTAAAGCCCCCCGCTATAATACTGTAATAATATAAGAATATAAGTAGGTAAATAATAGCCTCTATAGCAATAAAGTGGGGAGGCTTTATCTATTACTTACAATCTAGGATACTAGGCGATTAGATAGTAAGGGTAAATACCTAAAATACGCTAGTGCTTTAGTAAAGACCCTTTAAGTTTATAATAGTAGTAAGATTAATATAAAAACTAAAATACTTAAAGTATAGAGTATAAAGTTATCTAACAGCAGGACGAAATATACGCTGGATGCACTCTAAATGTATAATATTAACTATATCGCAAGGCCTATTTTACTTATACTAATAGATATTAACATTATAGACTTTTTTTTAAATAAATAACTATAGCGATTAGGATATATATAATACTATATATAATAAAAACTTTAAGTAAATAAATAGGGTATAGGTTAATGCATATATAAGGAAATAGGCTTACACTAGGCGGTAAATAAATATAACTTAGCTAAAATAGTGTTAAGTTATAACTAGCGGCGTCGGATTATAATAAAGGGGTAGATTATTATAACTATAATAAACTAGAATATAACACCACTACGCATTACCCTTTACGCGCTAACTACCCTTTATATCCTATACACCATACCCTTTACCTTAAGAGTAGGTAAATATTGTAAGGAACTGGGCTTCTATATAGTATAGAAAAAATATTATATAAAGCAGGACCTTATGCTATAGTAATATAATCTAATCGCCTCGTTATAAAGTCTAATAAACAGTTAAGCCGCCCTCCCAATTTATTATTATAAGTTAGTTAAAGCTCCTTTCTATCTATACTTAGCGAGAAAAATCTAATTTATACTATAAAAGTTAACTAAGTTGTTATTTAAAGTATATTAAGTATAAGACTCTAGACCGTCTAGTATTTTTTAGGGAAGTAAGGTATATATAAAAGCTAAGCAGTTCTACTAGACTAATATACTTATCTTCTACCTACCCCATAGAAAAGCAAACAAAGACGCTATAAGTTAAGTAGTAGCTCCTAAGATAATCTAGATCTTAAAGAAGATAATATTAAGCTCTATACCGTAACTATCTCCCTTAAAAGACAAGGCTATTATTAATATTATTGTATACTACAGTACGACCTATTATTATCAGTTTTAATAACGTTATTTTAATAAATAGTCCTATTCTTATTAAGCAAAAGCCTATAAACCCTAAGTAACCCCAAGACATCTAAAACCTACGCTTAAAAAAATGTATGCGTTACTTAGAAGAATAACCGCTATAGAATAACTTTGGACAACGTATAAAGCAGTAACTTAGCCTAGTTAATATAAAGATATATAGTATTGCTTAGACATGTCTTATTATATAAGTAATAACAGGCTCTATACCTAAAGAGCTCTATCTTTCTCCCTAGCCAGAAATAAATATAAGCGGCCTAAATATACTAATAAAGTAAACGTAGAAAGAGGTAATTACTATTATAGACCGTTACGAAGGCCCGATAAATAGAGTATTAAGTATATTACTAGGGCTAGCAGCATACAAGGTTCGCGGTCCTTGGATTTAGTAGCACTATACTAACTAATTTTCTAGCTATATAACTAGCTTAGCGTATTTTAGGCTAGTATAATAGGTATAATACGTAATACTATTACTAGAAACTATAACTATTTTAAACTAAATACTAAGGCTATAGTAAAGGAAGTAGAGAAACTACTTAAGGATAACCGCTTTATGCTTAGTGGCCTAGTTAGTACTCTACCTTTTACTATACCTAACTAAGACTAGAATAGAAAGACAAGATTTAGGGCGCCAATTATTACACACTATATTAAGCGCGTATTCTTTAATACTAGGCTAAGGTTACTTGCCCTTGATAAAAATAGTACTAACCTCTTCTTACCTATTACAGCTAATTTAATATATGCTTAAGGACTATAGAAGCGGAATATAAGTTAGTTATAAGTTTAAAGCTAATGCTATAGTTACAGGTAAAATTATAAAAAGTCTCTTACTCTACTTGCTAAAGCGTATTATAAATAATTAGGAGTGACTACGGAATACCTAAAAGAGCTACTAACCTAAATATAATAAAAGGCTATATAGGCTACTTCTATAATAAGTTAATAAGATACGGAACTTAACTAGAGATAAGATATAACTAACTTAATAAGTAATTAGCAATCCTTTTAAGGATACTATAGAAGATCTAGAGGAACTAGATCCTAAGTATAATAACGGGTTTACTTAACAACTGTATACTATAAGTGTAAATATATAATATTACATTAATTACATTGCAATATTATACCGCAATACTTACTGCATACTATATTACTTTACTACCATTTCCTATATTATAATATCCCGCCATTTTAATTGTTATATATAGGCTAACAAAGATAATAGGATAGGATAACGGTAGCCCTATATATTTGTCGCAAAGAATAAATCCTAAAACTATATATAAGGTCTCCTTCTCGCAGTATACTAATAAGACGATTTTAATACTATATAACTATAATATTAATGCTATCTAAGCGCGTCTTAAACAAAATTAAGGTAATAATAAACAGGAAATAGGAATTAATTACCGTATTTTACGGTATTCTTTCGCCGGCAAGTCTAAGGTTATAGATATTACGGATAGTACTATACTAAAGGGTATAAAGGCTCGCCTGCGGAGTAAAGGTAGACTAATAATACTAGAATTTACTAATAAAAAGGATAAGAGTAAAGAGGGCAGCGGAATAAATAGGGAAAATAACGGCGAGAATAAAGATAATTAGGAGTTTAGTAGTACGGTGCTACTATTACGGTAGAACTAATATAAACATTAAATTAAAAATAGTAGGTTAACTAAAGGGCGTTATTAGGCGTATTAAGGTTATACTATACTACTATTAGGTTAAAATATATTCTTTATATAGTATATACTAGGCGCGTAAAATAAGTGGAGAACACTAATTATATAAAATAAGTAAAAGGTATAAACTGCTTAGATTAAGCGAAGTATATTAATTACGTAAACTAAGTAAATACTATTAAGTACGTGGGATAAGTACTTAATAATAACCACGCGGGAAGAGCAACGCTTATCTATTACTTAAAGTAAGTAAGATATATAGAATACGCGAGGAGGGCATTATATATTAATTATATATTAAGTATAAAACAAACTTAATAAAATAAAGATACTACTTACTTAGGTAGCTGCAAATACGTAAAAAGGGCATTATATATTAATTATATATTAAGTATAAAATAAGCTTAATAGAATAAAGGCACTACTTGCCTAGGTAGCTATAAATGCGTAAAAAGGGCATTATACGTTAATTATATATTAAGTGTAAAATAAGCTTAATAGAATAAAGGCACTACTTGCCCAGGTAGCTATAATGCGCAATTAGCTGCACTACGTTGTTAAATGCGGTAGTTTGCCGCTCTTTGGTCGAGACTATGGGCCATAGCTCGCGGTGCGCGGATTGCGCATTTGGCTGCTAAATGCCGCCAAATGCTGCCAAATGCTGCAAAAATGCTAGTAAATTTTTTCCTGACGTAAACAATATTAGATACACCTATACCGTTAATTTTACCTAGTTCTATAAATAAAAAGGCGTAAAGGTAATAAGGATTTATATAGCGGAGCTTGTAGAACTAGTTAAATAAAAAGAGCACTAATAGCTACTTAAAGAGCTGCCTATAGGCTTAATAGAAGTACTAACCCTATTAAAAAGGCCTTTCTACTAGCTAGTAGAAGGCGACTATATAATAGAGGAAGCCCGTAAAGCACTACCCCCTTACTTTTATAACTTCCTTAAGATAAACCTAAAAATTAAGTCTAAGTTTCTACGCTAAAAGATAGTTAATACTAAGGTTAAGAAATTCTTAAAAGGCAAACCAGGATTAACCTATAAAGATATCTTATAACGCTTACTAAAGGAGTTTTATAAATATATTAAATACTTCCTCCCTAAAAATATAGATAAGCTGCCCCCTTACTAACGATAGGACTATAAAATTAAGATTATACCTAAAAAGTAAGCCCTATACTATAAAAACTGACCACTCTTACCCGCTAAACTTAGGTATATAAAGAAGTACATTAATAAAATACTAAATAAGGGTTTTATCCGCGAATTAACCTTACTAGCCGCTGTAGTATTTCTCCTTACTGCGAAACCTAGCGGCGGTGTATAAATCTACTATAATTATTAAGGCCTAAATATAGTTACTATTAAGAACCGGTACCTATTACCACTAGTCTATAAAACACTTAACGCACTTTATAGCGCTAAATACTTTACTAAGCTTAATATAATTACTACGTCTAAAAGATTGGCTCTACTGGGTAGGTGTGCTAGTAGGTAGCCCGAGATGCGAATGTGGCTGGCCAAGACAGACTCCAAAACACGTAATACTGTTATGCCCCCTACGCACCAACCGAGAAGCAATGCTCTCAGTAGCTGGCATAGAGAACTATAATACACTACTCTTAACATAAAAAGGTCTTAAGGCGGTCACCCAGTGGCTTATCAGCTAAAATGTGCTAGACCAGTTTCGGGTTGTAAAGGAAATGGTAATAAAAAGCAAAGGGGCGAGCAATAGGCGCCCCCTAATGACTCTACAGTAGTAGAGTAAAGTTTGCGATACTAGCGCGTCCGTAGGCTTGTTACGGCAGCAGTGGTTCCTAAGGAGGTCAAAAAGTAAGGTAGTAAAGCACCACAGGTGACTCGTAGGCGCCTTACAGGCGCCTTATAGGCGAGTCCCAAAAGGCGGGGAGATAGATTATGGGGTTTTCTCAAATAGAGTTTTCTCCCCACATATATATAAGGAGTAGTCCGCGTGGGCCCAATAGGGATCCGAATCGGACGTTAAGCAATGAATAATAATAATAATAATAATTACTACGTTTAACTAGATCTAGATTATAAAAGGCCATAAGTAGCTTATAGTATTTATTACCCGGTTTAGACTCTATAAGATATTAGTTATACTATTTAGTCTCTATAACGCGCCCGCTATATTTTAGAACTATATTAACTATATTTTATATAACGCCCTTAATAACTACTACACTGTATATTTTAATAATGTCCTTATCTTCTCTAAAATACGCGCTAAGTATATAAAATATATAAATAAAATCATTTAGAGACTTAGTAATACTAGACTCTAGATTAATATTAATAAGTTTAAGTTCTACGCTATAAAAACAAAATACCTTAGCTTAATTATCTTAACTAATGGCATAACTATAAACCCTAAAAAGGTATAGGTATAGCAGGAATAGAAGGACCTAATATTAGTTAAGGAACTACAGCAATTTCTTAGCTTTGTAAACTTCTACTAATAATTTATCTAAGACTACTCTAAGGTAGTTAAGCCTATAACCAGGCTACTAAAAAAGAGCACTAGCTAGTTATAGGGCCCTAAGTAAGCACAGGCGTTCTAAACCCTAAAAATAGCGTTTACTATAGCACCGGTTTTAGCGTACTATAACTATATAAAGAAGACCGTAGTAGAGACAGACGCCTTAAACTAGGCTTCAGGAAGCGTGCTTTACTAAGCTAATGAAGATAGTAAACTTAAGCTAGTCGCATTCTTCTTTGCTAAGCACTCTGCCCTTAAATATAACTATAAAATATATAATAAGGAGCTTCTAGCAATTATAAAAGCATAAAAAAATAGCGCCCTAAACTATAAGGAACTAAGTAACTATTTAAGATTATTACGGACTATAAGAACCTCTAGACCTTTATAATAACAAAATAACTAAACTAGTACTAAGTCTGTTAGGCTAAGTCCCTCTATTAGTTTAACTTTATTTTTACCTATAGGCCTAGCACTAAAGCTATAATCCCAGACGCCCTAAGCCGCCTCCTAGGCGCTACGCCTGCTAATGCTAATAATAAACGGCTACGACACTAAGACTGTATTATCTTACTACTAGAGAAAGTTAACCCCGCTATTTTAAAAGAGTTGCTAAGCGAATCTCAAAACCAGAGCGTTAAAGACTTTATTATAGTAATAGACCTAAAGCCTAAGAAAAAAACCCTTAAGGAGCTTATTAAAAATACCTATAAAGAGAACAAACTAGCTAGAGATATATTGGCTACGCTATAAGAATAGGAAGGCTATAAGGCACGCCACTAGCCTAAGCAGATTAGGAAGTCGCTCCGCTGTAATAAATCTAAATACTTAATTATTAACGGCCTAATCTACTATAAAAACTAAATATTTGTCCCTAATTTGCCTAAACTCTAACTAAAAGTTATACACCGCATATACAATTTAGGTCCTATAGGCTACTTAGGTTATATTAAGACCCTAAACCTCCTTAGTTAAACCTATTAGTAGCTAGGTATTTTATAGTTTACGGCTACCTTTATAAAAGACTACGCTCTTTGCTTTTATATAAAGACCTTATACTTAGCACCACCTAGTTTCTTAAAACTACTAAAACTACCAATCCGCCCGTAGACCAATATCTCTATTAACCACATTATTAACCTGCCTAAGTGACTTTATAATAGCAAAACATATAGATATATCTTTATCATTATTAACCGCCTAATAAAGATAAAACATTTTATTTCTATTACTAGCCTAAATACTAAGGAGCTTATTAAAGTATTTACCTATACTATCTATAAGTTATACAGCGCCCTAAGTACTATTATTTCTAATAGAGACTCTTTATTTATTTCTAACTTCTAGCATTGCCTAAACTAGCGCCTAAAGGTAACCCTAAACCCTAGTTCCATATAGTACCCTAAAATAAATAGCTAGACTAAGATTATTAACGCAGTAATAAATAAGTACCTACGCGCTTTTATAAGCTTCACCTAAAACAACTAGGTAGATTAGCTCCCCCTTACTAAGTTTATTATAAATAACTAAGTTAATAAAACTACTGGAATTTTACCATTTTTTACTAATTACGGCTATAACCTATATCTAGGTATTAAACTAGCGGGCCCCTGTTACGGGATACCCCCGTAACACCCTGCACACGTCTACCTATTTCTACTGACTTGGCAATTAGAGACCAACCGCAAAATGGCAATTTAATAGCAATCTGATGGCAATCTAACGGCAATCTACGGCAATCTGCCATATTCTGCCAAGTTCCACTAAATTTTACTAAGTTCTGCTAGGACCACAACCTGAACCCTATTCTGCCCTATGTATATATTGACTAAGCAACTAAGTTAACGATATATGCCCTTTCTTCCCGTTTTCCTACCTTCTTTCCTTATATAACGTCTTGACCTCCTTATACAGTTTATATATATAGCTTAATAATATCTACCTTGCTATATATTATCGCCGCTTATACTTACTCCGTAACAGCCCCTAGCTATTAACTTTATCTATATACACAAAAAAGGAGTACCTATAAGCTAATACTATTACTAACTACTTTAAGCGTATCTTAGCCTAGCTTAAAGCCCTAGCCTATATCTCCTAGTAATACTATAAAGGTAACGCTAATATAAAACGGGACGAGTGTATAATATTTAAGAAGGATAATATAGTTATGGTTAGCTTAAAAATATAAAAACTAACTAGCCTAAGAGGAAATACAGTTGGGTGTCATAAGTGTCCGTGCTAAGCGAATTTTCAAGACAACCCACCCCATTAAATTATATATAACAACCATATAATTAATTTTAAAGCTT
>Ga0307515_10006777_pt1 | contig 22795 bp, 15 predicted proteins | sample 17_EM_MG_FD_194513 | JGI IMG/M metagenome (GOLD analysis project Ga0307515, IMG submission 194513) | Populus trichocarpa ectomycorrhiza microbial communities from riparian zone in the Pacific Northwest, United States - 17_EM | ecosystem: Host-associated > Plants > Roots > Unclassified | place... | reverse complement strand
GTAAGTTCTACCGTTTCAATCCAAGCAAAGCTTTCTTGATTTAGGTGAATGCATGACAACATTTTGTCCACACTTGGCTCTTTAGCTGCTGGCTTTATCTTCTTGCTGCCATCTAAAGCTTTTTTTTATTTGTGGGGAGTTTTTGAAAATATAATAATAATTATTTTTGAAAATATTTTTTATTTATAAATATATTAAAATAATACCTTTTATATTTTAAAATTTATTTTTAATAACAATATATTAAAATGATCTAAAAATATTAAAAAGATTTAATTTAAAGTAAAAAAATACAAAATAAATAAAAAAATTTAAATTTTTTTTTAAAATATAAAAACAAATAGATTCTTCATGATTCACTACCATCCACACGTATACGACTAAAATTATAGATTGATTACGTATCAAATATGAAATATTATATCTCTAATACTTGCATACATGTTCGAAGGAAGGGATTCTACCGTATCTATATAAAAGCTTGGAATCCTTCCTATAAATCATAAATGTGAAATTCTTTTTTGGATGCATTGTTAATGACGGGAATTTGCCGTTCAAAGTAGAATGGACATTAATGTGCTGAAGAGTTTTATATATATTTTTTTTTAAAAAAATGAAAGATAATTTTTCATGTATTTCAAGGATTGGGGTTGCAGCAGATATGTGCAGCCACAACAAACGTAAACACGACACCTGTGATAATTACTGAATGTAATTAATAATCATAAACTGCTAAATTTACTTTTGGTGCCCAGTTTATGAACCACTAAATCATGAGCGAGCAAACCATTTATATATGTGTGTGTGTGTGTGTAGTCTGCATGAGTGATCTGCTTTATATATATATATATATATATATATATATATATATAAAGCAGATCACTCATGCAGACTACACATATATACTAATTAATGGAGTTAATTTCAGGTTAGGCCAGTGGTTCGGTTTCTCTTTTCCTGCAAATTCTTATTTTTGTGTGATCATGTTGACTGTATAAAATATTCTGTTGTTATTAGCCATCCAGTGATTTCGAACAGTCGGCATATTACACATTCCTTCCTCTTCTTTCCTTTCCGTGTATATAAGAGTACCAGACTCACTGATCATTTCTCTAAATTAAACCCGCAAACCTAAAAGCTGTCAATTCTCTCCCAATCCCTCCTCTCTGAGACGCCATGACTGATCTTCAAGTTTGCTCCTTCAACGTCCGTAAGATCATATCATGTGTCTTGATGATTCTTCTTTTTTACCCTACTATAGTCTCTTGTGAGTGTACATGCGAGGTTGAAGATTCAAAGCATGATAAAGGTGAAGCTCTAAAGTATAAGCTAGGTTCAATACTCTCAATTCTTGTTGCTGGTGCTATTGGTGTTGGCCTCCCTCTGTTAGGCAAGAAAATAAAAGCCTTGAGCCCTGAAAATGATATTTTCTTCATGATCAAGGCATTTGCAGCTGGTGTTATCCTGGCAACCGGATTCATTCACATACTACCGGACGCGTTTGATAGCCTAACCTCACCATGCCTTGCCCAGAATCCATGGGGGGACTTTCCATTCACAGGTTTTGTTGCCATGATGACTGCAATAGGGACACTAATGGTGGATACATTTGCAACAGGGTTTTACAAGAGGATGCATTTTAACAAGAGCAAACCGGTAAATACTACAGATGAAGAGACAGCTGAAGAGCATGAAGGTCATGTACATGTTCATACACATGCTACACACGGTCATGCCCATGGTTCTGCCTCCCCAGAGGAAGATTTGGCCCTGTCCGAATTGATTCGTCGGAGAATTATATCCCAAGTAAGATTAATTTCATACATGTTCTAATTAATCTGTTTGCAATTTCTTGATCAGACTGGTTTTTAATGATGAACTAACATAACCTATGTTTTGTGCTTGGATGAATGTTGTTCCAGGTATTAGAGCTAGGGATTGTAGTTCATTCAATAATTATTGGAATATCTCTGGGTGCTTCTGGGAGTCCAAAAACAATAAAGCCTCTCATGGTAGCCTTGTCTTTCCACCAGTTTTTTGAAGGCATGGGACTTGGTGGCTGCATCACACTGGTAAAACATTTATGCCACGTCGAATAATTATAAGAGTATAGAATACTGAAAAATTAAACATCTTTTCCAATGAAAAATTTTATTTGCAATCAATGCTTTCTTCCAACCAGTAGAATTGTATGCAGAGGTCTTAAAAGCCTTTTTATAGTCTGCTAGACTGGGTTGGAGATGTCGACAGAATGGCAACATCTTTCTTTCTAATTTCACTTTTCATCAAACTTTGTGCTATATTAATCCCAAATGGTCAATTCCTTGTGTAACAAAATTGATTTAAGTAGTTATCTACGTTCCTAAATACTGTTCATCATGCATACAGGTGGGCCATACACGCACAAAATTGCCTCACATGTGAATGATTATGGGAAACCTGCAGTTTTACTAGTTAATTTTATCATTGACCTGAGTTTTTTTCTGCATTCTGATGAGTTTTTGTTGGTATTTACAGGCACAGTTCAAATCTACATCTATGGCAATAATGGCAACATTTTTCTCCCTGACAACCCCAGTGGGGATTGCCGTCGGTATTGGAATCTCTAGCATTTACAATGAGAACAGCCCAACTGCTCAAGTAGTTGAGGGCATTTTCAACGCAGCTTCAGCAGGGATTTTAATATACATGGCACTTGTAGACCTGCTAGCAGCAGATTTCATGAGTCCAAGGATGCAAAGCAATCTCCGGATTCAACTGGGAGCAAACGTTTCGCTTCTTCTAGGGGCTGGTTGTATGTCCTTCTTGGCCAAATGGGCTTGAAATTCTAAAAGCTATATAAGCACAAGCCTTTGTTTTTTTCCCAACTCCTCTTTCCTTTGTTTTTTATGGTGTATATTTTTTCTTAATTTGGAAGCAGCAAAAATCAACGACCTACTATTTCATATTCGGAGGCATTGTTTTTTTAATTAGCTGAGTACACTGGCAAAGATACCCAGCAAAATGACGACATGCGTAGGTCTATATATTTTAAAATTTCCTTTTCAGTGAAAGCAATTCATAAACAACAAGACCGCATCTCAATTCTCCACCCTCAAAGCCCCAAGTGGAGTGTCGAATCAAGCTTTCGAGGTTAAAAAATCTTCAGAGCCCTGCATGACAGCATTTTGTTTCCCCTCTATATATAGTATTTAAAGAAGATGAAGAGAAACTTTCTTTAAAGGTATAAATATTTTATGCGGAAGTGTGGTTATGATTGTTTTTTAAAGTGTTTTTTTATTTTAAAACACATTGAAATAATAATTTTTTTAATTTTTAAAAATTATTTTTAACATCAGCACATCCAAATAATCTAAAAACTTCAAAAATATATTAATAAAAAAAAATCTAAATTTTTTAAAAATATTCTCGCAATGATAAAGAGAACCTTAGTTGCAGCTGAAAGGCCAAAAATACTGCAGCTTGGTGGCTGGTGCTGTGTTCTAGGGCCTAGGCTTGTAGCCACTCAAAAAGAGTGGTTGTGTTTCAAAATCCACTCGTAACTATTCCCCACGGAGTTAAAAAGGTCAATTATAAGAGAATATTCAACCCTTTTAGGGGATTGGGAATTGGCAGTGTTAATTCGACGCCATCGAGAGTAAAGTGACTTCCATGTTTAGCTATAAAATTAGTTGTAATGTGTGTAAGTTAATTCAGATATTTATATAAATTAAAAAAAAAAAGATTGCTATAATTCAACCCTTATGTATCAGTTTTTTCGAGTCGGAAAAAACTCGTTGATTTCAGTTTTCAATTATAAATTATCATTCGTAAAAATAAAATAATTTTATATGTGTACCATTCTATTACTTCTTTAATATTTGTACGGACTTCTTTGTTAATGATTATTAACACAACAACTTTGTATAGGCAGAGTTTCACCATTAAATTTTAAATGATAACAATTGACATAAATAAAAATAACATATTAATTCTTAAATATTTTTTATTCAAAGATAAACATTTTCAACCCATTTCTTACAAGCATGTCATGTTCTGTAATTTTTTTTTTTTTATTATGATTGGTGTGTAATACACAACAAAACAAAATAATTATTAAGAATCATTGAGTTTTTTTATTGCAACACGCATTAAAGTAAAATAATTATTAGGCTTTGAAATCAATTAACACAGAATGGGCAAAATATAATGTAATTGTTACAAGATTAAAAAAAAAACACTATAGATATAACTAGACAATAAAAATATGAAATTTTATTTATTCATGTCTTCTTTTTTCAAAAAAAATATTGCAAGCTTTTATATATAAAAAAACTAGAAAGCCATCGTAATAAATAAAAAAATAAAAATTATTTATTTAAAAAAAGAACTCTTGCGTGATAAATTCTGGACCGCATTTTATGGCTGAAATAACATGTTGACTTGTCTTTTCCTTAATCATCAAAGTTATTTTTTATATATAATTCTGTTCTTTTTAGTTAAGTTTTAAATGGGAAAATTCACAATTAGATCGATGCATTAATCTTTCTTATAAGTTATTATTAGATTCAAATCGGAATGTGTCAACTCATTTACTATCTTCGTGAACACCTTAATCATAAAAAAAATTAAAAATAGCTTAACTTGTACTTATATTTTAAATTAAAATTTTAATATGTATATCTTTATAGGTATAGTTGTTTTTAAGTATATGGCTGAGAAACTCCAATCACACCTGTTTTGTTTAATAAATAATAAATATGCAAAAAAAAAATCATCTTTTTCAAATGTCTTTATAATAAATTATGTTCCGTTTAAGTTTCTCAAATATTTCGTTAATTCAGATGAAAATAAATTCTAGAAAAATAGATTAAAGAAACCTAAAATATAAAGACAAATTGAAAGTGATTGGACCTCCAGAGACATATTAAAGATTTAATCTAAAATGTAAAAATAAATCAAGCTAATCCCCCACTATTAACTTGACTTTTGATAGATGAGATAATTAAGGTTAATTGGTTAAAAGAATTCTTGAATTTATATGTTTGATATCAGTTGTTTTTTAAAATATTTTTTTAAAAAAAAATATGAAAAAAATATTTTTTTATTTTTAAAAAATTATTTTTAATATCAACAAATCTAAATAATCTAAAAACATAAAAAAAATAATTTAAAATTAAAAAATTAAATTTTTTTAAAAATACTTTTAAAATATAATAATAAATAGACTCTAATTGAAAACAACTTAACCCATGAGCTTTCATTTTCTTGATTTTGATCCATCAAACTATCAAGTCGAAACAATTGATCACCTCGTTAAAAAAAACAAATGGTTGCAATGACTGTTTTAGAACACTGAAAACAAATATAATAAGGTTACAATGACTATATTTGTGATCAATTGCTTTGATTTGATAGTTCAAGTTATATATAAAAAGAAAAAAACGAAATATCATGAGTTAAGTTATCAAACCGTCTTGATTCCAAGAACACTTCGATGAAAACAGAAAACTGAAAGAACCTGATATGCCACTTAACTTCGACCTTAATTTCCGAGTGCATTTCTGCTGTTTGCTGTTTATTTGACAAACTGAACGTTCGTGGGTTTTATTTTCGATTGCCGATTGTTGTTGCAACTCCTGTTCATACAAAAGCTCTCTTGTATACACGGTCTAGGAAGACACCATTTTGCAAGAACTGATGAGCTATAACTATTTCTTTGGTGGAATCGAACTTCCATCAAACCTTTTTTTCTGGATCTGGAAAGCTGTCATGGTTGTGACATGATTGCAAAATCGACCCTGGCATATATTCTTTTCCATTATACAAGTTCTAATCATTTATTAAGAACTAATGCAATTTCTTGCTGTCTAACAAAGTAGGGAATCATGTTGAATTTGACAGCTTTTTACATCAGCATTGAAGATTTTTTTTTTTTGTTAAATACTTAAATTATATGTATTGGCCCCAGAAGGATCGTGATTCATAATTTTAGGTCTTTGCCAGGAGTGTCCTGCTTATCTGATCATCTATTGGTGATAAGAGATTAGTAGCATTTGTCCAATAACAAGAGACAGCTCCATAAAGCTGCATTATACAACACAAAGAGGACTGTAGAGCAAAATTCTATATGTTTTATGCACAGATAGAGTGCTAAGATTTCCACCAATCAGATTAGCACAGTAACACGGAGATTTAATTGTTTTGGCTTAGAATAAGAATTTCAAACTATCAGTTTGCAAAGTAACTCCACAGGACCTGGGTGGAGAAAACGATGATCAAAGGCCGTATCTTGGTTTATAGTAACATGTGCAAGTACATCACCTGGAAATGATCTCAAATATCATAGCTAATTACACAGCCTTCGCAGAAATTAGTGGTTTCGGAGGGGACAGTGATCTAATTTCAGGTGCAGAAGTAGGAAAAAGTATGTTTAGCCTGTGCATGAGTATGTCTGCCCTTGAGGGAATCTCGTTCAAAAGAAATTGCTGAACAATTGGTTTCTTGAACCACTCCATAACAGAGTCGCCAGGGGCCCTTAGAACCACCTTGCTAACTTCAAATGGGGATTCCACGGAGCTCAACATCTGCGCAACAACAATCCGTAGAGTTGGTCCTGTAACCAATTTGATCCGCCTTGGTATGACGCCATAGTACAGCATGCGCTTTCTGAACCTATGGAGAGTATGCACAACCGCTACAAGGGCAGCTCCCACAGACAGGTTCCTGACATCAAGGGACCAAGCAATATGCTGATCAAACACAATAGCTTTTGGAAAAAGCTTATTCTCATAAGCAACTTTCCAAACACATCGGGCTCGGTTTATCTGCCCCATGAGAACAAGGTAATTGAGCAGAACATTCACAAAATACTTTGCAGCTCCCTCTTCCAACTCATAATCAATGCCCTGAAAAAACTCCCTCACAAAGGATAAAACTGGTTGTTTCCTCTGTTCCGGGCCAGTGAAGAGCCCGCACATAAAAGCATGCGCCTTATGTCTCGTAGCACTAAGGATTGCCATCAGATGCCTCTCATTCTGCTCTTCTTGGCATCGAACAAGATAGGCAAGAATTGATGTGTAAAGTATGAGATCCACTTTTGCAGCAGAGTTCACATAAGTCTCTAGGAGAGGCTTGGCTGATTCATATAAACCATTCTTCATGCAAGACTCAAATAACTGCCTGATTATAAAATTATTCGTTCTTATCCCTGATGAACTCATGAAGCGCAGCCACCTCAAAGAAAGATCAACAGAACCATCCTTAATGTAAACCATTAAAACATCACTGGCACTCACATCAACAGAAAATCCCATAGCCTTCATCTCAAGTAAAATTTTGGCAGCCACATCCACAAGCTTCTTATGAGCCAAGAGAGTCAAAAGGGCAGTGTATGTGCTCAAACCTGGCCTCAAACCTGCATTGGTCATCGAATTGTACAGCTTCATAGCAGCATCTACTTGTCCAGAAGCAGCATGCATTTCAAGAAGAGATGAATAGGTGGATGGGGTGGGTAGAAATCCAGCCTTCTCCATATCTCGAAAGATGGACATTGCAATATCGAGCTTCCCTGACTTAGCATGTGATTCGATTATTAATGTATACAACCCAAAGTTAGGCCTAAAGCCAGCTATCTTCATCTCATCCCAAAGCCTGAGAGCAGCATCCAATTTCCCAGCCTTGGTGTACGACTCAATCAAGGAAACATACATGATAGCAGATGGCCTGAGCCCTAAACCTTGCATTTCCATGTAAACCTTCATCGATGTCTCCAACCTCCCTGCTTTCCCCATTGAGTCAACAAGCGAGGAAAAAATTCCAAGGCTTGGGCGAAAGTTCCTTTCTTTCATCTCTTGGAAAAGCTTAAAAGCAGCATCCAAACGACCTGATTTTGCCAAGCTTGGTATCATCAGCTCATAAGTTGAGACATCCAATGAACAATGGGCTGCTTCCATGGTCTCATATATCTCAAATGCCTTATATGGCAAGCCCTTATTCAAAAACAACTTCATGAGTATATTATACGTTTCTGTATCAATTTTACAGCCTGAATCCTGAACCTTCTTGAAACAACAAAATGACACCTCCAACTTCTCTGCCTTAGCCAAATACTTGAGTACCCTGTTATAAGCACTAAATTGAGTTGCACTCTTGATTGAATCACAAACCATCTCATCAAACAAAGACTGAATCCCATCAAAATCTCTACTTTGATTCAACCCATCAAACAACATCACATAACACTCATCATTTGGCACATACCAAGTTTGCCTCTTAGCCCATTTGAACAAACTCAACAACGCATCACTCTCATTAATAATCTTCAAAGCTTGAACTACATGAGTCATATTTGGCACGAACTGTAACTTGTCCAATTGGGTCTCCAATTCTGGCCCCCATTTCCACCTCTTAACAACCTCAACTATCTTTGCAACGGCAGAAGCATTCAAAATCGGCTTCTTTAGCCCACCAATCATAACATGGTCATCAACTCCCGGCTCAACTGACCTTATACCTTTACCACTATAAATAACACTCCCTGACTCATCTAAATATTCTATATCCTCAGTCCATTCACCAGACCCAGCTTCACCATTCTTTCCAGCACAGTAATTTCTCACAAAGCTATTGGCTTTAACATGACCTCCGTTACTAACCAAATTGGGGCTTTTTGATGGGGATACATTTGGGGAAATTGAATTGAGACCCATTAGAGCACTGAAAAAACTGAACTTATTCAAACTATTAACTGCTGCATTTGTGTGTGAATTAGAGTTCTGGACATTGGGGGTTAGAAATGAAGACCTGGAGCTATGGTTTTTGGTGAGGGTATAAAGATTTCTAGGGTAGAGTCTACTGCGATGAATGTGAAACATTGAATTCAAAATGAAAAGGTCAGGGCTTGGAAATTTTTACCTTATGGTTTTACACTCTCGTGGCTCTCTGTATATCCTCTTCAAAGCCCAAGCTAAAACCCTCTGTTGTTGAGAAGAAGAAAGCTAAAACCCTATGGTGCTTCTCGAGTATTGATAGAGTTACCTGCGAGGCTGCGAAGGCATCACGACCAATTAGTTATTTGTTTGAGGTTTTCTGTGATCTTTTTTTTTTAAAAAAAGACTATAAATAGATGGTTTTTCTTTTTTAAATTAAATAAATGGTTTGTTATTTTGCTTATAGACCTTTAAATAAAATAAAAACACTACAAGATATTCAAGCAGATCCAAGCTGGCAGATGATCAACACAACGATATTTATATTATGATTTTGACCGTTAATCAAAGAGTATCTGCCATTTTTTTAGAGAAATGATAACTAATAAGAAAAAAAATTCAAAAAATATTATAAGTCATTGAATCATGATTTTAATTGAATTATAGTTTTAATATGGGATCTAACAATATATTTCATTAATTTAATAGCTTCATATGTATTTGAAAAAATTATATTGTTTTTTCATTTATTATGAATCTTTTAAAAATATTTGTAAGTTCTGAGAGGTATAGTTTAACAAGTAAGACTTTAAATTTTTTTAAAGATTACTAGTTCGAGTCTTATAAATTTCAGGATCACTGAAAACTTATATATTTAATAATTTCAGGACTCATAGAATTAGTTAAAAAATATATAAATTATTAAAAAAAATTATATGAATATGGTAGTTGATAAGTTGACTTATCAGTACTTACTTTTTCACATGTTTGCTAATAATTATCACAGTATTATGAATTGCTAAGAAATTCTTGAGTAATATATAATTTATTATTATGGTGTAATATTAGTTTGTATACACGCTATGGGGAATCAAAATTTCTTAAAACATAAAAAAAAAAATATCAAAGTTTCAAATAATTCTTTGCGTTATTATGAAACTTTTATTAGCATTTTTTTAGTTTATTTTAGGAACATAATATTTTTAATTAAAATTATTGTTTTTGTTAATAAAAATTATTATTTTTATTAAAAAATATTTCATGATTATTAAGGTAAGTTAAAAAAAATATATCAAAATAGTATATTTTATATTTTATGTGTGATTAAAAGCTAAAAAAAAATATAAATATGATGAAATCATGTTTAAATTTTATTTTTAAAATTTAAGAATAAAAAACAATTTAAATCAATTTTTCATGAATAATTTATTATTAGTATTATTATTTGTATATTAACTACATAATGGAATTATTAAAATTAAACTAAAAATTTATAATAGTATTTAACAATCATTTTAAACTGAAAAAATAAGTGAAGGTGGTAAAAAAATATACATTTAGAATGACAAGAAAAACCAAAGGAAAAAACTTAAAAGGATAGGCCTGGCTCCTAGCCAACCAATAATAGGCTAAGTTGGCATGTCTTGCCCTTTTTTATTTTTTTATTAAAAGGGCGAATGACTTTATTTTTATAGCATGTTGTCTGGTTTCTTGAAAAAATATTGTTATCTTTAGCTCTTGAACCCGCGATCCCTAGGTTAGATAATATGCTGATATTCAAATGATTAAAATATATATATTTTAATCTGCTTTATTGTTCATATGAATGTAAAACAACACAAGGAATCATAGTTCTTTTAGAGTTGTAGGTTAATATCTACTATTTTCCTCCCTTGTTTTTGGATTATAATTAAGAAAATAATTTTAAAAAATAAAAGAAAAATTCTCATAATAGATATATACTGAACAAATTTTTTAGTTTTTAAACAATTATAATCATTTAGATCCACTTAACTTTTATCTTATTCATCAACCTATTTAAGTTGTAACTAATTTTGACTAAGTTTATGATTCCATATTTAGGAACTTAATTGAAAAAAATAAGTTAGGGACTAGATTATATTTATTTTAAAATATAATGAACATAAAAATATTAATTATGATCGAATGTTGTTGATTTTCATGAGGAAAAATCCATGATCAGATGTAAATTCTGCTTGACCAGGTTTTGCATTGAAAGTCCTGTTTTATCAATGAGAGCCTAACTAGTTCAAGAAGCCATTCAAAGGGCAACAGGGTGCCGCAGCCTCCAGCAAGAGAAGAGAGCTTTGAGTAGAAAGCAAGCAAGACAAAAGGGGCAAACACAAACCAACACTTTCATTTTTCCCAACGCCAAGCAAGCATATATGCCATAATACGTAGCCACCCCATAGGAAAATGGAGGAAATAGATTATCATTTTGCACATCCAGAGACAACTTCGTATAAAATAAACCTTCCATCACACCTTTTAACCCTTTTTAGCATTTCTTCACATTCACCGCTCTCGGCAAAGTGACTGTATATCAAAGTGAGGCTGCTAAAGAATCAATCTTTATGGCCAACCCAGCCACTTGTCCCTCATGGCCTTACTTTTAGCCATCCTAGGACCGTCCAAGGGTGCCGTTGCCCTCTTATGTTTATATAAGCAAATGGCTAGCCTTACCTTGTAGTCTTTGAAGGGTGTGGAGTTTGAGCATTGGAGCTTTCACTTGCAGGCATTGGTTTGTCTGAAAGGCATGGAAATGAGCAAAGGTTGCAAGAAAGTCTGCGTTCTACTACTCTATTTGACGATTGCGGCTACTTCCTTCTTCGCTCATTGCGGTAAGCTCACTGATCACTCTAGCCCTGCATTTATTTCAAGTTATATAACAATCTACTTTTGACAATCGAGTTGTATTTGCATCTTCTTCCCCCTAATCTACTATTTCTAGAAATTAAATGGGGCAATTCAGTAGCTCAATCACCGTCTTATATTGCAATGTAGATTGTGAATATAGGAATTGCTGCTAATTTATTACATCGGCCCTGCTAAAAATACACTCATAGAACTACAGCATTGTGTGTGCTGGAATCTCTCTCCTTTTCCGCTGAATATTCCACCTCATTTACCATTTCATGTGGTAGATAGATCGCATAGGGCCAATTGCATAGCCAGGAATCAGTAGTCACTACATCAAACAATTGCTCTTTAACTAATTACTAGCCAATGTGATGCTTCTCAGGGCACGAGAAGCAATTTGGATAGAAACTGATCATGACTCTACTTTTTTTTTTTACCTTTGAGCAGATGCAAGAAGATCAATGCATCTATCCAGAGGTCCAGTGCATGCAAGAAGTTCAATAATCAAGCATGCACAAGAATTGAAAGTGACGAAGCGCTTTGACTTGGCTTCATTGCTTCTGCAAAAGGAAACAATGGATTCATCAAATGCTGGTCCCTATGTGAGCTCACCATTTACTTTGCCGCCTTATGATTCATTAGGACCAATTTCATTGCCCGATAATGCCCCTCCAAATTGCATCTACCCCCCAAACACCCCACAACCACCTTCCACAGCAATTCCAACTCCAACGGGATCCATGCCATCTTCACCTCCACCACCCTTCGCTTATCTACCACCGGTTTTTCCCATCTCAAACCCGCCTCCAAGCCCAACTGGTGAGGTACCTGGCCCACCCAGTTTTACCCCGATTCCAAATCCACCTGAAATAGTACCTGGCCCACCCATTAACATTCCGGGCACACCGAAAGGAGCCGTACCTAGTCCTCCGGGTATAATCCCAGGCCCACCGGGATCAGTACCTAGTCCAACCATTTATGTTCCAGGCCCACCAGAAGCTGTACCTGGTCCCCCTTATTATGAGCCTAGCCCACCAAGCTATACCCCTAGCCCGCCCACTTTTGTTCCATCTCCAACTGGATATGTTCCAAGCCCACGGGGTTTTCGCCCACCTGTGGTGTATCCACCTCCGACGGGGCCACCATCTCCAAGAAGAAGCCCATACTCAGCCTTATGGTGTGTAGCCAAGCCTTCGGTGCCCGATCCGATCATTCAAGAAGCAATGAATTATGCTTGTGGGTCTGGGGCGGATTGTGACTCGATTCAACCCAGTGGTTCATGCTTTGAACCCAATACATTGTTTGCACATGCTTCCTATGCTTTCAATAGTTACTGGCAGAGGACCCGAGTGGCTGGTGGTTCATGTTCATTTGGAGGGACTGCCATACTAGTCACCGTGGATCCAAGTAAGATTTCTAAATCACATTGATAGATTTCTAATTTAAGCTTGTTATGATAACATGGTGGCTATCTCTGAATCTGTGTTTTTTTATAAATAAAAAAGATATTCAGTACTGTTGCAATCTTTAGTTTCACTAGAATTGACCTGATATTACATATCTTTAGTATTTTCAGTAATCATTCTTCTTTTTCCATGCAAAAGTAAAAGTATAATCTGCTTTTTACATCTGTGCAGGCTACGACGGTTGTCATTTTATCTACGGGTGATGAGACGGAGGCAATTCGTCTTGTGGAGAGAACAAGGAATAGCAAACCAGCCTCCACGACCAATCTCTCCCTCTCCTTTCATTTTTTTTTTTAATTTCTCAATGAATTTATAGGTTCAAGCATGAATTTTGTAAGTAATGCCACGCGGGCTGTATCCTTAGGTGGGTCCCAAGTAGATCAGGCTTGGATTTCTATTTATTCTTAGGTTGTCATCCTCGTCGTGGATCGAATTCTTCTTTTCGTACGAGGGACCTATACTTCTGTGCATGAGGTGTACAAATTGTATTAATTAGAACATACGAGAAGGTGAGTCAGGTGACTCGGACTCACTACGGGTTCACTAAAATAAAGACACCTGTTTGGAGAGGCTTGATTTCGAGGAAATAAGACGAGACTCGATTTCCCTGGAGATATCTTCGTGTTGATTTTTGATAGCATCTCGCTGGCTAGAGAAGATACAGGCTGTTGTGTGCCCTCGGAGTTTTAATCTTGTAATTGCACTGTGAATTAGTGGCTGATATCCATATGTGATCACTGAGATTGCATGCTGGGGATTTTTCCGTTCGAACATCTTCTTCTTCTTCTTCTTCTTCTTCTTTTTTCTTACTGCTCCGATGATCAATGCAGTCTTGTTATGTTATTGAACAAATGGCAAGCGTTTTCCTAGTTCCATGGGTTCCAATATTTGATGCTCGATATGAAGGGGTTGAAGCTTTGCGAAATTGCATCATGGGTTAATTTCTGGGTTAGGTTTAAAGAGATCCTGCAATCCAATTCTGGGCATTTTGCATTTTCTCTCGCAATGAAATAAATTCAATGTCTTTGAAAATAATAAATTATAAAGCTATCATAAAGGATTTCTTTTGTGGTTTTCATGTATAACTGCATAGTAAAATAACTTATTTATTCTTATAATAAAAAAAAATATTTAATTGGTCATGAAAGGTGTTTCCATCTTTTTATATTTTTAGGAGCACAATGAAAAAACTAAATACTTTTAAAGTTTAAATTTCAATCCCTTGGACCTAGGATATATTTTATTATTGCATTGTTGAATTTTTTTGTATGTATCAGATTTAGTTTGAGACAATTTAATATTTTAATAAATATAAAATATTTATAAAAAAAACAATTTTACCGACACGTGTCTTACACTTATCAACCTCTTCACTATTTTAATAAATATAAAATATCTATAAAATTGAATTGATTATAGCAGTAAATGAATTTATTTTACAAATTCTAATGTTAAAAAAAAATGTTATGTGATAAGAAATGATAGGCTGAGTTGATGGATCAAGCTTTAATTTACTTAAACAATGATATTATTTTTTTCTAAAAAAATCAATGAAATAAAAAAAAGCTTGATGAAGCGGCAAGCAACTCTTTTCATGCGCATCAATATGAATAAAATCAAAATTAATTTAATAGATTCTTTAAGAAAATAAGAAGAAGAAAAAAACACATTGAATTTCAGAATGAAACTAGTAGACTGTCCCAACTCCCATGCATGGTTTATTGTTTAAAAACTATATAATTATTAAAATTAAAACAAATATAATTTTGTACTACATATATATATGTGTGTGTGATCTAAAAAACAGTTTATTATCAATGATATTTAACAAGAAATATAAAATTAAATACTTCAGGACTTCACAAGTGTTTTAATAAATTGATAGTATAATATTTATGTTTCTGTAAAATATAGTTTGTGTTAGAAACTCTAAAAAAAAAAAAACAATAATCGTTTGATGTGAACAAAGGCGCAAGAGCTTTTCGTTTGACTGTAAAGGTCAATGGACGCACTTAAATCACCATAAGCACACACACACCCAATCACGTACGTTTTGTCCATTTCCTTCCCTCCATATTTCAATTCATCATTATCTATTTTACTATAAAACCCTAACAAAACCGATCTCACGCGACGCCCCTCTCTAAAACCCTCCCCTACATTTGCCCCCTCCCCAACCATTGAAACAGCCTCCTAAAATGGCTGCAGAATTCGAAGACGGTTCACCCGCCGAAAAGCTCTTCAACCAAGGTTACTCCTACACGTACGATGACGTTATTTTCCTCCCTCACTACATAGACTTCCCAACCGACGCCGTTAACCTCTCAACTAAACTTTCGCGCAACATCCCTCTCTCTATCCCATGTGTTTCCTCTCCCATGGACACTGTTACGGAGTCCTACATGGCGGCAGCTATGGCAGCGGTCGGTGGAATTGGGATTATTCACTCTAATGCAACACCGTCCGAGCAAGCTGATATGATCAGATCCGTTAAGTCACGCCGAGTGCCTATTTTGTCGAGTCCAGTTTTTAAGACGCCTGATTCACGGATTGTTAATGAGTTTGAAGGCGATGATGTTCCTTTTGTTTTTGTTACCCAATCAGGTATTTAAAAGAAATAATCATTAATCACTCCTCTTCTGAATCCCCCCCCCTCTCTTTTTGGGTATAAAAATCAGTGTTAAGGATTTTTTTTGGTTGCATATTGTTCAGGGAATGAGAAGTCGAAGTTGCTGGGATATGTGGCGAAGTCTGATTGGTTGGGGTTGAAAGATACAGAAATTAAATTGGGAGAGATTATGCGCACGGATGCAAACGTGTCTGTGCCATGTCATTATGATTTGGGCCAGATTAATGGGAAGTTAAAAGAGGAAGGACGTGATTTTGTGGTGCTGGAGAAGGAGGGAGGAGAGGTGGTGGATGTGGTGACGAAGGAGGAGGTTGAGAGGGTGAAGGGATATCCTAAGTTAGGGAAGGGAACTGTGGGCTCCGATGGGAGGTGGATGGTTGGGGCGGCAATTGGAACGAGGGGGTCGGATAAGGAGAGGTTGGAGCATTTGGTGAAGGCAGGTGTTGATGTTATTGTGTTGGATAGTTCACAAGGGAATTCTATTTATCAGATCGAGATGATCAAATACGTGAAGCAGACTTATCCTGAGTTGGATGTGATTGGCGGGAACGTGGTGACAATGAGTCAAGCACAGAATTTGATTAAGGCAGGTGTGGATGGGTTGAGAGTTGGTATGGGGTCTGGATCTATATGCACCACACAAGAGGTTTGTGCAGTTGGGCGAGGACAGGTAAAGGACCTTCTCTGATAATAGTATCTTCTTTTTACTTAGAAAAAAATGTTTTTTTTTTGGTAAATTTTCTGCTTTCTTATTTTTTGGAACAATCATTTTTAGGAAGTAAGAATATAAAAACCCCAAGAGAAAAGGGTTCAAGCATAAGCTAGCATATGAAAATGTGTAACAGAGTTCTGACTTCAAAGTGAATTATGCCATTGTAAATAGTTGAGGTAGTTTGCACATTCTATCCCTAGCTCCATGCTTTAACTTGTTTTTCTTGTCCTGCTACTTTGCAGGCAACTGCTGTTTACAAGGTTTCATCCATTGCCACACAAAGTGGCATTCCTGTCATTGCAGATGGTGGCATTTCATTCTCAGGTCATATTGTCAAAGCCCTGGTGCTTGGGGCATCTACTGTAATGATGGGAAGCTTTTTAGCTGGAAGTACTGAAGCTCCTGGGGCTTATGAGCTTAATGAGGTATGACATTGCTATGACTAAATGGCAATAGAAACTAGGTTTTTAGCCTTTTTCTTCAAGCATCTTTCTTGAAAGTTTGTGTTTATAAACTTCCTTTTCACCCTTTTGTTCTTTTGGAATTATTTCTTGAATTAAGGAGAGGATATATACGTGAGAACTATTTCTGTCGGCCCTGAGATCATTCCAGTACTTCCTGTCTGATTTATCATTATTGATGCTCTTGCATTGGAAGATTCAATAAAACTGGGCAAGATTTTGGATAAGGGAATTCAAAATTAACCTAGAAGCTTGAAACTTCATAAATTAAGGTTTTCTAAGTGTTAAGAAATATTATTAGAAAGAGGATCTTGTCAAGATAATCTTTTGTAGCCAGGGTTTATTCCTTGTCTTTTAACCTGTCCCTTGAAGGAAATTGTATGCCTCAGAGATAGTGATGGGATTCAGATTAAAGAGCTAAGGTGAATCTCAACGTTACTTGAAATGAAATACTGCTGTTTGTGCATATTTGTAAACATTGGTTAGTACTGGGTATCTGGGAGTGCTCTTATAATGAACGCTTGTTATGTTAATAAATATGTCAACTGATGTGTGTACTTGATAATATATGAATGTCATGTTCTGACAATTATTCAGCATCCTTTTGGCTTATTGTTTTATACCAGTAACATGTCAAATTATTCCGAGATCATTTTTATGTTTGCTTTAAGACAAAATATGGCTGGATACATCCTTTGGCTCTAGATGCAGTTTCAGTTCTGTGAATTCTAACAATTTGCTATACCAGAAAGGTTTACGGGTGAAAAAATACCGTGGCATGGGCTCCCTTGAAGCAATGACTAAAGGGAGTGATCAAAGATACTTGGGTGATACTGCTAAGCTAAAGATTGCTCAGGGAGTCGTGGGAGCAGTTGCTGATAAAGGTTCTGTTTTGAAGCATGTACCTTACACCATGCAAGCAGTCAAGCAAGGATTCCAGGATCTTGGCGCATCCTCTTTGCGGTCTGCTCATGATTTATTAAGGTCAAAGACACTTAGGCTTGAGGTATGGGTCACCTTATGGCATTCTTATACTTATGGTTTGGGATAATTTGGTGGTTTTGATGTTTAAAAATAATATTATCTGTGGCTCTGTGTGAAGCTAAGTCTTTATCCGTCACCATATGTGTGAATGTATGTTTTTATAGCTTGCTGTTTGAACATTCGAAATTACCTCTGTATATAGAGGCATAAACCTTCTCAAATGATTAAAGTCGCTTAATTCCTTTGCAAATAAATGAAATTAGATTAAATACATTAATCATCTTAAATGGTGCACTGTCTCGTAACTTTTGATAATCTCCTCTCCGCATTTGTTGTAATGGAAGTTTGATGGTGGCATGTGAGTGTAAAAAATTCCATTAGTGAAATAATGATAATGAGTTTGAAAACTTGTCTCCTTTATGGGGGAAGAGGGGGGGTGGGTATTTGAAATGATTAAGGTAAATATTGTTGATGTATTGCCAATAGTCAATGATTGCTGCCAGAGTTTTCCTATGCTATAAGTGGTTCATCATGCTCTTTGTCACCCTCTTATCACTCATGTTTGCTGAAGGTAAATATTGATGTATTGGAGTTATGCTCTTTTATTTTCTGTGTATTTGGTGTCTGGCCTTATTCCTCTGGCTTTCTGCAGGTTCGTACAGCAGCAGCACAAGTTGAGGGTGGAGTTCATGGACTGGCTTCACATGAGAAGAAAGCCTTTTGAATCTAACCCTTCCAGCATTTATTACTACTGCTAATGATCAGTCCTAAATTCCAAAGTGATATTTGAGTATGCGTAGCATTTAATTGAACCGCATGAATCTGGAAGGAGCTTTGCCAATCTTACATGGGTTCTTTCGTTAAAGTCGTAGGTGGTTTTTGCTGGGAAAGCCAGAAGTGCCATCATGGTCTCTGCCTCTTGTTGCCAGGCACAAGGGGTGCTCATCTTCCTGTATTTTACCAATTGTGCTTTTTTTAAGTATAACAGGATTTTATGAATTAGTTAAGCAATTTTCTAAGTTGGTTTTACAACAAATAATAATTCAGTGACTTTAATGTTTATGTATGGTGGGTGGGGAAGGATTGGTTGCAACTGTGTTTTACTCAAACTAGCAATCGATTTGGCATGTTAGGCCTGACGCATGTATGATCAAGGAAACATTGAAAGGTGCATGTTCTAAATCTAGTGGGTGTTTCTAATGTCTGGAGGCTCTGCTTCATTTTCTTTAGCAAAAAGCTTGGTTCAGCCCTTGACAGTGCTTTCATGCATGATTAGCTAGATTATAGTGGCAGCAGCTTTTGTATCTCCAAGCATGGGGATGTAGTACAACAAATAATCCAGTAGTGTTTCTAGTCTGCAGCCATAGGCATTCCATTTTGGTTCGCCGAGGTGACTTTTTTTTTCAACAAAAGGAGCAAGATTGCTCCACAGATATCAGATTTGCAAAATCATACTGGCAAACACGCGCATAAATATTAGTGAAGCCTGACCACAATCACATGCAGTGCCAGAAAAAACACTAGCATTCATCGACAATCATGACAGATTCCTTGCTACTGGTTTAACAGGAGATTCTGGAAAACAAGTAGGATTCTCTCTGCAACGAAGTAAAACATAGTTAACAACAGTAGTAAGCACACCATTTTTTGCCCATGAAATGCGGGCATCAGATAGTTTAGGAGCAAAGAGAGTTGCTGCAGTGGAGAAGTAACAGTAGCCTTCCTTCTGCCTAGCAAACTTAAGCTTGTCCAATCTCCTGTCTACAACCCACCTGTTTACATGACAGGTATCGTGCTATAAACAAGGAAGTTATATTTTAAGTTCCCAACAACAATGTAAATGCACTAAGCTACATCTGTGGTATCAAATTTTAAGAACTTCAATGAGATCGAGATCAAGGACAAGTTGCAACGCCAGCAATGAGTAGCTCAAGGAAAAGTTGAGCTTCCATCATGGAAAGGAATAAAAGACAGAAATATGTGAAAGAAACAAAGCTAGCTTTGTTGGCCAGTTTTTCCTGCTCTCAAAGCATATTTAATGAAAACTGAAGGGCACCAAGGCATGGTTCAAAAGCTTGTGTAGAAAACGCACCTTATGATATGTTAAAGTTCTTCACGCTGTATTGATTGGCAGTTGTTGAAGTCTTCTACAGCCAATTTGAGAAAATCCTCGCTACCAATAGTTGAACAACTATGATATGAAGAGTAAAGGTACAAGTAAGAATACCTATATTTCACCAGTCAAATTAAAAAATTTCTCCAACTGATTGAGCAGTACCGACACGAGGTTTTCAAAATCCTTGTATCATCTGTAGTATAATGTTTAATTCTTCTTCTGATAGCTAAGCGTTGCAAATCTGCATTGTCAGGAAAATTGATAGCTGAAGCTAGGAATCCAACGGGACTGAAAATGGCTGTTCTGATGGATTTGACTATCACAATACGTCAGGAAAAAAAAAACTGTGGTAATATTTTTATGAAGTCTATCCCCGTAAAGTGAACCGTTGGATAATCCCTGTTTCAGTAAATAGTTTGTCCATGTTTTTGTGTTTTTCCAGAAGTGATTCATCTGGATAACTTGACTGCAGAGCTCTGTACAACTCTAAGGCAGCCCTCGAATCCTTCACATATCCTCCCGGTGAATTGAGGAAACGATCTTCAGAAAATTGGTTTAATATATCTACTCCAAACGAGTTACTAATTAAAGCTATAGTGATTAAAAGATCCTCAAAAGATTTAAACATGAAATCTCCCATCTCAAGAAGATACCTGAAGAGACATCATATGATTCATATCCGTTCAAACGTAATATCCGAAATGCCAACCTTAAGTGGCATCATCAAGAAATATCTCTTCCTCCCCCTGCAACCAGCACCTGTTTGTTCGCTAATGTCATGGTTACAACAATATTAGGACCTAGTCATGGGTCTATTAAGTTAACCAGAACCTTAATGAAGAATTTTGTTTAAACACGAAGATAAATTCTGTTCTCTGGAAAAAGTTACTAGCAGCAATAACACTGTGGTATTTCAATTGCAAGGTGAAAGTGGCACTTTACCTGTATGTTTCGTCCAGTATGATTTTCATTTCCTTCTGGAAATGCCGATCAATTCCCAATCTTTCAAGCGTATCAACCATAGAAAGAAGAGAATATATATCCATTGGATAAATGGTTGGAACTGAAGAAATCAATTGAAAGTCAATGACTAGATATTAGAGAGATGTGACGTTATGGAAGGCTGACCAATTGCTCAACCCAATATCTTTTAAGTTTAATTACGTGTTTAATTTAAGTATACATGGAACTATTAAGATGTTATGTCTAATATTCTTGGATTTCGATACATATTAAGCTCAAAAACATATAGATCTAAGTAAAGTGTTAGACTCAATATCATTAAATTTAATTACATATTAAACCTAAATATATATAGATCTAGCAAAACACCAAACTCAATTACCTTGAATTCAGCTTTGCATTGAACTCAAGTGCATACGGATCTGAAAAGAGATCAGAATCAATATTAAATAATTAAATTTAAAATAAATAATTAAATTTAAAACATAATATTTTTCTAATAATAACATGAGAGGATACAAATCTAAGACTTTACAGAAATTTAATATAAAAATTTTCTTTCAATTTCATCAAAAATTTTTCCTAAGGGAACTAGCCTGTCAACACTGAAAATGTGATTGGGGATAACCCCAACATGGGCCTGAAAGTTAAAAATTCAATCAAATCGGAATTGCCTGGAGACCTTCTTAAACACAGCGTACGTAGTGACATGCAATTTCAAGACCATAATTTCTGTTTCTGAAAGTTACTGTGTTTATACAGCAAAACATCGGCCCTAACCAGGAAAATACATTGAACATCTATAGAAACCGTCTCTCGTTAATCTTATATTGAACAGACCGAAGGTCGGACGAAATGGGAACTAAGTGCAGATCTTCTGTTCTTGTAAGAGCTCCAGTCATGTCTAGATTTTCTGGTAAGTGTCCAGTAAAAATGATACAGCGGGTGTGCAAGTGGATACTGGACATCAGCTATACCAAATGACAGGCAGGGCTGATTGTGCTTGAGGAACAGCAATTATCTGATCTTGGTGGATGCCACCATGCCTAGCATAGAGAGCAGAACGAACCGAGATAAGCTTTCGATCATTTCCCTGGGAGGAGGACTAAACTAAATTTAGGGTTCAGGTTTTGGAACAGATGCACTTAATTAATTAATCGATCACTTCTTTAAAACTAAGATAAAAAGTTTATAGTTCAAGAATTCAGATAAAGAATTGATTGGCCTAGAATTTAAATAAAAAAATTAATAGAAATCAAGGCAATCTTTAAATTCTTAAATTTTGGTGTCTTTATCTATTTGTTTTCTGCAATATTACCCTCTTTTATTAGGTTCTGCTCACTACCATTCTACCATAACAAATGATGGTCACTCAAGATATTTTTAGGGGATGTTTGAGAGTGTGATAGCGGTTACTTTTCAAAGTGTGTATTACTCGGAAATGCATTAAAAAATATTTTTTTATTTTTTAAAAGTTATTTTTGATATCAGTATATCAAAACGATCGGAAAATATATAAAAATTAATTTAAAGTAAATAAAAAATAAAAATATTAATTTTTTAAAAAAATATCTTTGAAACACATAAACAAAGAAATTATATTTTTCTCTGTTTCATTTTTTTGTTAATTTCTTTTAATAATTTAATTTCAGCATTAAAATGATGTCCATTTAAAAAATAAATAACATAAGAAGTTAACAAACATTAATGTTATTGGTCTAGTATGCACTTAGACTTTATCAATTTGACCTCGCATTTAATAATTTTTTTAGTAAGATCTTTTCGAAAAATTGAGATTTCTCCAAAAATAATGCAAGACACCAAAATTAAATATTTCAAAATTGGGAATCAAATTTCATGGATGAAGAGTTTCGGGTGGGGGTGGGCCAAATAA
>Ga0307515_10006776_pt1 | contig 22797 bp, 27 predicted proteins | sample 17_EM_MG_FD_194513 | JGI IMG/M metagenome (GOLD analysis project Ga0307515, IMG submission 194513) | Populus trichocarpa ectomycorrhiza microbial communities from riparian zone in the Pacific Northwest, United States - 17_EM | ecosystem: Host-associated > Plants > Roots > Unclassified | place... | reverse complement strand
TCTTGCTAAGTCCGAGACGGGGCGGGCATACTCGTCACTGCGGGTGGCGGAAGTGTCATGGCCAGCGCTCCTGTAAATGAAGCGCAGCCCGCAAAGGACTGAAACTCCGGGGTGCGAGGATAAAACGAAAGCATCAGCAATGACTCACGTCGCTGGTTGAAGGGTTTCGGATCGACACTTGACTCCGGCCGCCCGATGGACCAGATAAGGAGAAACTCTCGACGGCCTGCGTACGATGGTTGTCTTCTCTCTTCTCATAACAAACACGTGGAATTGAAAGGAAGGTAGTGATGGGTGTACAGATACATTGTTTACAATCGTAGGGAATCAACAAGTCGTGAGATGCTACAAGGTAAAAAAAAAAAGATCCAACCAAATCAATTTGCACTTCACCCGGACCCCGTCAAACCACCTTGGGCACCGGTGTTGCCGATACGCGTGATGGCATCCTCCTCGGTGGTGCATGTAATGGAAGTTCCACGCGAGTTTACGAGGGGCAAAGCGGCGCAGACCAAAGAAGCATTGCACTGAGTGATGGCGAACTTTCCGCCAACACATTGAGCGAATCCTCCCGAGACACAAGCTTGCTCATCTACAAAAGACACGAGAAATCAGCGATGGCCGGCGAACGAGAAACATGATGGCTGACCAGTGCAGCTGGAGTTTGGGGTGAGTGTGGCGAACTTAGCGTTCAGCTTCTGAGCATCCTTTCCGTTCTGAAGTTTGAAGTCCCCGGCCTCAGGGGTAGGAACATTCGGAGAAGGCGCAGGGGTTGGTTCGTTGACTGCGGGTGTGCTAGTTTTAGTTGGCACACCTGGGTTCCCGACCAACACGGGACGGGAGCTGACAGGATCACCACCACCAGAGCCGGGGTTCTGAGTGATGTCGACGAGCTGTTGACCATCTGGAACCGGGCTGTTCGGACTGGCGGGGCAGGAGCCCGCAGGATTCAAGGGGGAAGAGAGCCCGAAGGGGGTTGTACCTGGGCTCCCGACTGGAACGCCGCCAACAAAGGTCTCGGGATCAGCACCGGCAAATTGGCACTGGAACAGTCCCGACAGCTCAGAGTTCTTGGGTGCTTTCTGGCAATACTGGACGCTTTCCGAGGTCGGCTGGTAACCGTTTTAGAAAAAAGGAGATCGTGGGGGAGTAGAGTAAACCACACTGACCGTATTACGGGGTTGCTGACGGAAAATCTGAGCCAACTCGATCATCTGAGCGTCACCATTGAGTTGTTTGGCAAGGTCAATCATCTGGTCGGCCGAATCCTGTTGTTCGCACGGTCCTGCAGCGGCCAAAAGGGTAGAGAACGAAGCCACGGAGATAGAATTGCACTTCTCTCCGCCTCCCGCGGTGCGCTATAAAAAGCCGAGTCCGGCCGGAGTTAAGTATACCCCCAAGGTCGGTTTTCAAATACGGCACGCACACAAGCAGCTTCCCACTCCTGGGTGGAAGCAGAGATAACTTGAGCGATACGCTTGGTGTGAACGGGTGCAGCCTGTGCAGTGGAAAGTCCGAGGCCGAGCAGGAAGATCTTGGAAAGGCCGAGCATTGCGAGGAAAACGGGGGGAAGGTGAAGGTTGAAGCAAGATTGAAGGTTGGAGAGAAAGAAGGGGTTAGGCACTGCCCAACGAGAAAGAGAAAGAGTGAAAGGGAGAGGAAGGAAAGTCTCGATAAGGGACCCGAGGTGGGTTGGGTCCCCTTATATACCTGCTTGGACCTTTGTTATGGATTTTCCAGCAGCCGATCTGTCGCGAAGCTTAAGCACAATTAGCCTATGGCATATTGTGGACGAGCTTGAATGGACAGAAGCCGAGGGTTGCCAAGTCGAGGCATCGTTACGACGGTACTCGTTTCTTGACTCGAGAACCAAGGAATCACGGCTGACACAGGCATGAGGCCAGGGCGTGCACAGTGCACGGTGTGATCGGGTGTACAGGACCCACCCTTTCTTCGCTTTGTGGATGGTCAAAGTGTTGGTCAAGTGACATGATGGATTTCGGGGCACGGATCACTCATTGTGATCGGAAAGCTGTTTGTTACCGGTTGCCCAATCGGGCGGCTGAGAAGGAGCCTGCCGGATGGCAAGAGTTACGAGCTGGAGCTGGGGCTTGGGCTTGGTGATCTGACTTGCACTCGGTATGCCCTGTTTCATTTGTGGTTACCGCGGCGGGCCATTAACGGACGAGGATACATTTATCTGGCCAGAAACATATCAACTTGAGATACACGATTGAGGTTGAACTAGGACGAGGTAGGGAAACAGAGACGGTGAGGTGAAGAAAAAGAGGACCGAGAAAGAGAGGAAAAGAAACGAGCCTGAGACGGGGACGGAGGACCTGGGAATTCTTCTATACAGACAGCAAAAAACAAGTGACGGACGAGAAAGGAGGAATGAGTTAAAAAAGAATGAGAGAGCAACCCACCCTCGTGAGACGCACCAAAAGCAATGTACGAGAAAGCAAAAACCATAACAAAGGTCCACAAAAATGACCAAAGTGTTTAAGGTGGAATATATGCAAGAAATAGAAAACGTAGTGTTTACACGAAGGAGGCGTTAAACCGTTGTTGTATGTATACTGAGCCCTTTATCTTCCCGAAGGATCGCTCAAGGGTGATGAAAAAGGAAACTTAGGGCAATGGGGGAACGCCGTGACACCCAACAACCCGCCTCTTCAGGAAACAGCCCATAAATATGGGTATCCTCAAGCGGGGGTATAGTACGAAAAAAAAGTGAAGGAGACCAACTGAAAGGAAAGGAGAAGCGGGGACGAAACAAAAAGACCAAGACAATACAAGGGACCTCGGTGTGACGATTAGGAAGGTCGGTTGAGGCGAAGATGGCACTGCCATGACCCCTTCGACACATGTTGGAGTCCGACTAAAACCAAGTCATCGATCGTGATGTGACCGGGACCGACCTTCCACTTGGCTTCTTCGTCTGGATCCATCACAACCCGGGATTTCTCCTATGAAGAAGCGTCAGCGGCTGATAGAAGATGGAATGAGTGTAAGGAAAAACTACCTTGATGAACCTCTCAACGGTTCGGGCAATGTTCTTCGCAAGCTTTGAGCGGGTAATAGGGCAAGGAGGGCTCCTGAAATCCTTCGTTGGAATCTGGGATGCACATTGAATTAGAGTTCTACTGGGGGATTGTCGGAGGTCATACCTGTCGAGACCAGTTTCCGTATCCCGGCCACTGTGGTTCGCAGTCAGCTATCAGTTTCGAGTCCAAAGTGGAGGGAGTTACCTTCAATCGAATAGAGACAGATGGGCCGCGTTCCCTGAACATCGGATCATCTCGTCCTACTAGCCTGATGTACTTGCCGGTAAGGGCATCGCGAAGAGGAATGCCGCATTCCCCGGGACCTTGGAGGTAGAACATGATGGGCGGCTCCAGTTCAACCTCTTCAACATAGCGCCGTCGATCGCTTTGTGTGTGAGGCTTATACATCTTCTGTGGGATAGGAGTGCCACGGTTAGCTGGGTACGCCCGAGCGAGGTCCCAGACGGTTATCTGGACGTTGTTGGTGCTTGTGCTTGTTGGGCTCGTCTGAAGATCCTACAAAGCGGGCGCTTAATAGACGAAAGGAGGAAACAACAAACAACTTACGTTCACTTGGGGCAAAGGCGAAGTCGGGGAGCTTGTGAATGGCGAAATATAGCCGTGGATGGGGGTGTTGAAGGTAGATGAAGTGCCGGAAGAACCGCTAAGATGAGCAGGAGAAACGGTTATCGCAGGGAAGGAAGTATCGAGGCGGATGTCAGGCACGGTTCGACCAGCGTAGGTGGGGAAATGGGGTCCATAATCCATGATCGGGGAGTAGCTACTGCTCATCCCTGCGTTCGGGTCGTCGAAGGATTGACTGAGTGGGGTAGTGACGCTGACAGGTGTGGTCGGCTGGGAAAAGTAGGATCCCTGAGAGAGAAATTGTGGCTGTGAGGTGTACATGGAGTACATAAGGTGGTCGTGGGTCTGAAGGGGGGGAAACAAGGTGAGATCTACAAAATGTGGCGACGCCACAAACTCGAAACTCACGGAAGGACTGAAATCGAGGTGGTTCAGGTCGACGCCGGTGAGCGAGTCCAAATTGTTTCCTGCGTCGGACGCGTTCTGAATAGATGTGGCAGGTCTGAGATACATGTTACTAGTCGAATGGTAAGTATGAGGGATGAGTGTAAAGTGAAAAGTGGCGTACAGATAATCGTCTTCGTTTGGAGGCATTAAAGACGTGGGATGATGAAAGGTGACTGTGGAGGAGATCAAAGAGAGTCGTGATCTGTAAAGTGGATGGTGGTGGTAGCAGGAAGAAAGGGAGGAGGGGGATCAGTGCCGATTTGGGGGGTTTACTAGTACAGAAACCTGTGCAACGCAAGCTGCCGGCGATAGGGCAGGAAAGCGGTGAGGAACTGACGGAGGCTGACGTGCACGAGTCGGTGTGACTCTTATATGATGAGGCGCAGAACCTCGGGGCAGTCAAGTTAGTTACGTGAGTGGATCGTCAGGGTTGCGGCTACACACATGAACCGATGATCTGATGTTAGGATGCCACCAAAGCTTAGAGGTCAGAATTTCATCCGCTCGCTCGCCCCTTGAATAGTTCCGTACGCGCAGCCGTCTTTGCTGCATACGCGGGTAACACGAAGACCGATAGTGTGGGGTATAGATTGCGCAGTCGTTAGGTAATTCCGAGTTATGTGGTAACCACAGTCTTCAAGCGAAAAAGTCGTGGCCCCGTCGTGGACGTGTCGTTTGGTCCTTCGTACCCATTTCAGGGTATGACCCTACACACAGCTCAATATCAACGAGAGCGGAAGCACAGCCAGGAAATCGCGCCCAGGCGGCACAGCCATATTTGGGTTTGCGGGTGATTGGTCAGCCCTCCGGTGCGGTGGTCGGTCCGTCGCGTCTGCTGGCGTGGCTGATGCAATAGCTTCGCGGATGTAAAAACGTGAAAGAGACTCGTCCTTTTGACGTGAACCGGGATACAGATGGGGATTACCAGAAGAGATTGCAGGCGGCGATGATGCCATCCAACGAGAGTTTTTGGCTTTGTAGATCACGTGTTCACCTGTGTATCCCCACCTTAAACCACAGCGCTCATCTGCATGTCTCTCGCGGATGCCCTCAACCCTCATGTCTCCGAAAATGTCTTGTTGGACGATGCGTACTTGGCCCACGATGCCGAACAACCTGCTCCAATCGACCAAGACGAGGAGATGGACGATTTGTTTGACGAAGACGCGATAGTCGATCATGCAGAAAGGTATTCTATTTTACCCTTCCACCCCCACGCTCCAACCTATTCATTGACCGTACGTGGGAACTCTCTCACAGGAACACGTCTGTATCGGACGGTGGGCAGGCAGACGCGATTTCTGATGCCGAACAGCGTCATCGGGAGGCGATGGAATATGCAGAGGAGGAAGACGAACCAGATCAGGATAACGACCACGCTCTGCTAGAGCAACGGACCGAAGCCTCAGCGTTGCTCCCAAATATCCCCTGTCCAAAGAGCTCGGATGATCAGGTGTGCACCTCCGCCAGTTCCCTTGTCGGGTTTCCACTTACATGTCCCTAGAGTTGGGTCATTAGGATGCCCAACTTTGTCAAAGTGGATTCTAAACCCTTTCATCCCGACACTTACGTTGGTCCGGACCAAGAGGATGAAGAACTCGCCGGAACGGAGAACAGTCGCGAAACTTCGATGAGCATTAAACTCAAGGTGGAAAACACCCTCCGTTGGAGGTGGGTCAAAGACGAGGATGGGAACTATGTGAGTCCCACCCCCCTTCCGCGCTGATTGTCGCTCACCCACATTTTTTTCCATTGCAAATACTAGCAACGCCAATCCAACAGCCGTATCATCCGTTGGTCTGATGGATCCCTCAGCCTTCTCCTTGGAAAAGAGTTGTTTGATATTTCCCAGCAATTGTATGCGTCTCTCGCCAACACAGGTTCAGCCATAAGCGGAAGCCAACCATCCCAATCTCAGGCAGAAGCCTCACAGCTCTCTCAGTCGTCACCAACCAAAAACCAGGGTCTTACGTATCTCGTCGCTCAACACAAACGTGCAGAAATTCTTCAAAGCGAAGCCCTCATCACTGGTTATATGCAACTCCGACCCACGGGCATGCAGAGCGAGACCCACAGAATGTTGGTCCGCGCTGTCGGACAGAAACACAACAAGGTCGCTAGGTTGAGGATGGCCCCAGATCCTACGCAAGACCCCGAGAGGGAGAAGATGGAACTGATGAAGCAGACCTCAAAATCTAAGCCCAAGCGGCAAAAAACCGAGGACGATGGCTTCGGAAACCCCAGGGCCAAGCGAAAGTCTTACTCGCGAAAACGAAGCGGAGATGGTGTCTGGTCCGACGATGAAGAGACGGCCTATGAGATGTACGGCGGTGAGTCGGACGAAGATCAAGATCTCGGTGGCGGTCCTGGACGCCGAGCTGGGCGCAAGGGTGGGGTTCGACCAAGTGACGATGCTAGAAAAGGAAGCGAATATCAAACGGACGACTTCGTCGTGTCCGATTCTCCATCCGACGACGCCGATTCCGAATCAGGAAAGAGATCCAAGCGGAAGATGGCAGATAGGGGACAGAGTGACGAAGACGACCTGGACAAACTGGATGCCAAGATCGAGCAACAGGAGGAGGCTGAACGCAAAAGGGAGCAGGGCGGCACGGAAAAGGACCACCCAGAACCGGAGGAGATGGATGTGGAGAGCGAGGAGCCAGACGAGGACGATGAACACCAGGTGCGGAAGGCCGGTGGCAAAAGACGCCGGCTTGCAGTGGACTTTGGCGAGGAAGAAGAGTAACTTTTTGATTCGTATCGTATGTACGTGTGTAATACATGTCAACAACGACCACTGAAATGGCGTCGAGAAAAGTAGCGAGCTACCTCTGGATCACGGTGGTGGTCGTGGCAGTGGGCGGATCTGGTCGACCAGACGTTGGTTCTCTGCGTTGCCCTCCAAAAGGTTGTGAAGGGTGAATATTGCATGCTCCCGAAGGTCTGGAAAACGATTACAGGATTTCAATACCCTGGAAAACCCACGAGGCCCAGATGAAAAGATGCGAAGCACAGCAATGTGTTCTCCACCGGGATGATGGAAGATCAAGGTACAAGTAAGGTTCAGGGAACTTACAAGGATTCCTCTCGTCCACGACGCACAAATTCATGACAACGGGGATGCCGCCACAGGTTCGGACCCGATCTTGGACAGCCCCTTCACTTGCACATGATATCCCCAGTAAACGCACGAGGTCTCTCTTTACGTAACTGAACCCTGCTTTCACTGGCCCACCGTCCAATGTGGCTGAGTACTTGGGAGGAGGAGCGATCGTGGTTGATACCGGGTGTGGTTGGTGGCTAGCCCCTGGGGGTAGTGGAAGGCTGGATAAATCCATGGGCTTTCCAAACATCACCCTTGGCAACAATCTGTCGAATCTCTGCAAGAGACCTTATGGAAAAGTCGTTAGCCCCTCATTTGGCCCTGGGCATAGCATCGGAACGCACTAATAATGATTTCTGGCATACCTACGCCTTCTTCAACCACGGCAGCATTCAGGAAATCTTTGGGGTTTTCACCGGGTGGGAAATCAAAATCTTCGTCTTCAGACGTCAGGACAAAAGTGATGAGGCACTGAGTCATGAGAACCAACGCTTCGCAAACGCTAGGTAGGAGCATATCCAGTTCCCCGGCAGTAAGTGGGGCTTCTAGCGTTTGTGTTGGAGCTGGATAGATGCGACCGAAAGATAGTTCGGGGGGTATTAAGATCGGTGACGTAGATGAACCCGTACCTGAGGAAGCAGAGGAGAGGGAAGGTGGGGCGGACGCGGGTGACGAAATAATCGGTACAGCCCTATCCATAGCACTGATACTGTATTCTCCCAAGTCGAAAAACGTGGAGGCAATCATTGGGCAAAGCTGTTGACACATCTCGACTGTGAGATGCGCGGTCTGGAGGTAGGAATCCAATAGCTTCAAAAGAACGGTTTGGTGAGGGGTGATGATCTCGTCCTCCCTTGCGCAGAAAAATGTCAGGTTGGTCATGCGAAAGGGGGAAAACAAATGCTCCATACACGGATATATGGGTGTATAAGTCTGGCAAGAGACCAAAATCAATTAATCTCGAGAAGATGCTGTATCTGCAGAGGGGTGAGCGTCCGAACCGCACTTCCAGCGATGCCTTTACCCTATCTCGAAGGCTTGTCCCCCATCACTGAGTTCCTCAACGTCATGCAACGACACCATGCGATCTAGGATAGTCACGATGATCCGCAGACCCAGTGGGCTTGTGGTAAAAAGGGTCCTAAGGGGGGGTTATTGCGGCTGGAGGTGTCACACGAACTGCGGGACGCACGATCTTTCACCGCTCCCATGAACGCAATTCAGGATCAGTACAAGAGTAGATAGGATTGTATGCATGTCTGGGGAGCCCAGCAGGCGCCTGTTTGGTCGTCAAACCGAGTCTTGTTTGCAGATGCGGTTCTTACGCACAGGATTATGGACAAATTCTCAGGAACGTTCATCCAGGCGTCCCAGAACCGGGTCAGAAGGGCTTCATTGCCCGTCACCATATTCGATATGGACTGAATGAGAAGTATAGTTGTCCTGGAATCTACGAAGGTGTCAACGAGCCGAGGAGGGGCAATGACGTGGGCGTACTTGATCCATCTTGGGTGGTGTAGAAAGATGTGTATGCGAACAGGACGTCCCTAATCAATGGTTCGTTCTCACTGTTCAAACAAGGTTAGCAGGGAATCCGGATCCTGCGGACTGAGAGACGTGCAATGCCTTTGTCTGATTTTCCGGCACAGCAGCGACGAGGTTACGGGTAAATTTTGCGAGACTTGCGATCAGGTCTCGACAGGAGGAATTTTCTGCGTCAATTGTCTTCCAGAGATTATTGAGCCCCGGCCAGATGGAAGGACTCGCTTGTCCCATCCGTTGCCTGACGTGAACATCCTTCCCGAGGTCGTCGGCGATCTCGTCAAGGATTTGTCTCGCTGTATCGGGCGTTATAGAGTAAAACAGGTTGTTCATGTTGAACTCGGAAGTGGCTGCGGCGGAAGTCGAAGTCATGGTCGTCGACGACAAAGACAGCGACAACAATGGCGGCGTTGGTATGAATGTCTCGTTCACTCACGATTTGGCTGATAGGCTCGAGCCACTGAAACGAATTCTCCCTCCCCACCTTGCCGTTCCCATCCCGTCGTTGCCACCATCCCCGTCTCCTCCAACGACCGCGGCACCATCGAACTCTGTGACGACGTCCACTCCAATTGTTCCTTACTCCCTACTCTACTCAATATCGAAATGGACCAGGACGGAGGAGGGCGCGGTTGCGTTGTCAGCAAATTCTCTTAACCCCCGCTCGTATGAGATGGTTTCGCTGCTCGCGGGGTCAATCACGTCGCCAGAGCGTAGATTTCCACCTCACAAGACGGAAAACAACGATCCGCTGGCAGACGCACGACGGGAAATCAACGACCGAAAAGCCGTCGTTACGTTGATCAATGCACTCCTCAGCATCGGCGGCTCCGGGGCCGCGATATGGTATGCCACTGGCGTGGCTGGCTGGCGAAACGAATGGGTGCGCATACACTCGCTCTACTCAAAGTCTTCTCCCAGCTGATGCACCCTTGGATCCACAGCGGGCTTTGTTTTCACTTTTCTTTGCCTTGCTCGTTGCCATCGCAGAAGGTGTTCTATTTGTCCTTTGGAATTCAAGGCGATCAACGCCCAAGGGAAACCGAGGCCGCCTCCATCGTAATCCTCGTCCGCAAGGCGTTGATGTAAAAATAAAAGTAGAATAAACCAGAGAATGAGAATGTGAACGAAAGCGGATGCAGTATGGGATTATGGGGAGATTCCGAGTTTCATCAAATCACCTCTCGCCTTTTCCCCGTGCATTTGGCTTGGGGTCGTCCCCGACGCTCCTTTCCTCTTCATGTCCAGCGGTTCGGACGTCCAAAAATCTACGGGTGCGGGATCAGCGTCAACAGGTGGGGGCGGCGGCGGCGGCGGCGGCGCTGCCCTCACTCTCACTGGCGTTCTCTCCTCGTGCACCTCAACGCCTAATCCCCCGATGGCCGCCCTCGAGCAGGTCATCTCGGAGAGGAATGTATTGTCGTCTCAAAACTCTCAACTTTGGAAACTCGTCGAGAAGCAACGGTCGGGTTACAGCCAGATCTTGAAGGAACTGGAGAGGGTTCGGTCGGAGAGAGATACCTTCAAAGCAAGATTAGCTTCTCTTGGCGAAAATCCGGACCAAATTCTCAAGAAGCAGAAAGCGAGCAAGGGAAGCAATTCGGGAGGCGCGCTCAAGTCCTCCTCTTCCCATTCTGGTTTGAGGTCGGATGACCAGCCAAAGACGACTCCAGAAGATCCAAGGCAGGCGATGGCCAGACATCAATCTGAGGACTCCAGTATGCCTTTACATCCCACCCAGCACTTTGGCGAATACCGTTTAATATTTCCTCCCCACAGTGCCACGAACCCGTCTGACCCCTTCACCTAATGACCCCGCTCGTCCAACCGTCGCCGCCCGTGCGGAATCTTTAGGACCTTCTCCAACCCTGCCAATTTTACATCTTAACACTCAACTCTATAGCGGGGCCCAACCTTCCAGCTCTGCTCCTGCTCTCTCTCCCGCATCGTCTGGCATCTCTCCCGCACTCACGTCAGCCCAATCGTTCACGACAGTTACCTCATCTCCCTTTACGTCCACACCTCCCAATTCAACTCTCAATATACCCCCTACGTCATCTGGCGACCTCTTACCCGCAAACTCACCACCGCAAAACGGAAACCATTCGCGACTCCCCGTACTCTCTCGGGAATCTAGGATCTCTCTACCTGAGGAAGCAAAACGTTACATGGCTACAATCGGAGAGTCTCCGGCTCCCAGCCCCCTCATCTTTTCTTTCGAGTCTGAATCGGCCGACGGCAGGTCCGATTCACCATCACAGGTGTCTTTTTCGGATATGAAAGACGACCAAATCCTAGCCGATAGTGCCGAAGGGGAGTTCTTGGACATGGATGATAGTGCGAACGGCGATAATGGAACTGGTAGTGAAAATTCCCTGTCAGACGAAGAGTTAGAAGAAGATAAACCTTCTTCCCGGAGCGTGGAGGATTTCCCAATGCCCCCAACTTCACATCCTTCAGTTACCCCCAGCGTCTATTCGCTGTCAACCACACCAGACCAAACGAGCGTTCATTCGGAATACACAGCGAGTGGCGGGAGTACGAGGGCAGATCCCATCGCGAGCACAACATCCTTCCAATCATCCAATCTCCCCAGCAGCAACCCTCAGCCCAAGCCACGACACAGGCAAAAGCCGTCTCTCGACTCTCCGGTGCCCGTTCAACCCCATTTCCGACAACTTCCTCTCCTAGTTTCAGACTTTCCGATGACGAGAGTGCAGGTTTCCCATTCGTCGATTCGCCCGAATGACCGAGGCAAAGAAGTTCTATCCTTCGTGATCATCGTGGACCCCGGATCTGGGAAGGAATCCTGGAAGATCGAGAAAATGTATTCCGATTTTATCTCGTTGGACCAGAAGATCAGGTCTGCAAACCGAAATCTTACCAGGAAATTTCCTTCTTTGCCGGACGGAAAGTTATGGCGAGATCACGCTCCCGCCAAGGTGGACCAACGAAAGGCAAGTCCGTATATCCGTGTGGGATCGCGTCCAACTCAACTTTCTTTCTCCTGAAGGTTGCGCTGGAGAACTACCTTCAGACCATCCTTTCGCTTCCAATCAAAGACCGAAATGAAATCGCCGCCTTCTTCACATCCGACATAGTTCGTGCCCGTCAACCCGTTGCGTCAGCTGGATACAAAGAGGGTTACTTGACCAAGCGGGGCAAAAACTTCGGAGGCTGGAAGCGGAGGTATTTTGTCCTCCAGGGTTCCGTACTGGAGTACTACGAATCGGTATGGCCTTCTCATTGAAAACGGTATTTGCATCTCTAATGGTTTACCCAGAGGGGTGGTGCACATCTGGGTTCGATTACAATAACCGGAGCACAGATCGGGCGACAACAGCGTGCAGGCATCTCCCAGGGCACTGACGAAGACAACGAATACAGACACGCGTTCTTGATCATCGAGACGAGGAAGGGACAATCAAGTTCTTCAAACCCTCGGCACGTCCTCTGTGCAGAGAGTGACGCGGATCGTGATAGCTGGGTGGATGTTCTAGTTCGACACGTCAACGGTGGCTACCACGATGACCAACAAACTCTGCCGTCGTCATCGTCCTCCATCTACTCCAATGGCCTTTCGCCGATTGTGACGTCCGTAGCTTTGGCCAGTGGCTTCGATTCTACGCAACCTCGTTCCAGCACGAGCTCAGTGGGATATGCCGAACAAACACTGCTCCCCAACAAACAACGAGGGTTATCACGGGATGATGCTGGACGTCCAACACGTGGAACTCTTCGGGAGGATGGCAATAGCCCGTTGGAGACTCGTATTTCATCATCACTACCCTCCTCTTCGCCGTTGGACGGCGATAATCATACTTTCCCAGCCCCTCGATCACGGTCATCGCTTAGTTACGACGACAATGGATCTGATGTCAAAGGGACACCATCTCGGCCCCACCATCCTCAAACCAACAACCCAACTTCATCCCAGGAATATCACCGATCGAAGGATAGAGACAAGAGGCGCTCTGTTCAGCCCATCAAGGTAGCCCCTAGCATGCCGAAGACTTCCCTCGACGGCACGTCGACCTCTCCGGATATACAAACACCCAGAATCGACCAAAACGGGAAAATTAAGATTTCCGGCCCGATTGGTGGGGCGCCGATCCCAGCAGGGTATAAATTTGGAGTCAGCGGAAAGGAAAAGGACAAAGACGCCACGGAACAGTCGACTCCCGGTATTGACCGCAGGGAGAAAGCGAAGTCAAAAATGTTCTGGGGATTCGGACGACCTAACGGTAACTCGTTCTTTGCGTTTGCCACCGGTCCTATAACATCCTCAACTGATGGTTTTCTATCCTCAGAGAAAAATCCTGCACCCGCTCAACCTCAACCCCCGTGTGCGGTGTTTGGGACCTCCCTAGAAGAGTCGCTCGAGGTCGCCCAGATTGCCAATCTGCCCGCCATAGTTTTCAGGTGTATCCAGTATCTGGAGTTGAAGAAGGCGGATCAAGAGGAGGGTATTTACAGGCTCAGTGGCAGCTCGGCGGTCATCAAGAGTCTCAAAGACCGCTTCAACTCGGGTACGTTGGCGCCTCCCGCGTTTGGTATCGAAAGACTCAATTCCATTGCGAACCGATTTCCAGAGGGAGATGTCGACTTGCTTGCTTCGGAAGAGTACTGGGATCCACACGCCATTGCGGGATTGCTCAAGACATTTATGCGTGAGCTCCCTGCGAGCATTTTGACTCGTGAGCTCCACACGAGGTTCCTCTCCGTGATCGGTGAGTGTGAATTCTCGACAAAGGTGGCATGACTTATCGGTAATCTCCATAGACTTCGTGGATGCTCAGGAGAGAATAAAAGAGCTGTCCTTACTAATATCGCAACTCCCTTTGGCGAACTACTCACTCCTTCGAGCACTCACCGCTCACTTGATCCTCATCGTCCAGAACTCGCACGTAAACAAGATGACGATGCGAAACGTTGGAATCGTGTTCAGTCCAACACTGGGGATCCCTGCAGGGGTGTTTAGTCTGATGCTCGGAGAATTCAACCGAGTTTTCAATGTAGACGAGTCTGAGGCGCATGAAGAGGAGCCGGACGATTCTCCTGCAAGAAGGAACAGCAGGCATTACTCAGACGCTGCAGCGGATATGTTGCTTGGTCTAGCTGGTCGGTCTCTCAAAGGTGAAAACCACATGTCACAGTCCTCGACTGCTTCTTACTCTTAGTACAGCGCCATCAGAAGATTCCGATGGGGAGGATGATCCACCGGTGCAAGAAGACAACGGAGCTGACCCTGCGGACGACAGTCGTGATGCCGAAACGTCTGCTTCTCCCGACTTGAAGGGTACTAGGGCCTCGACCATAGCGGCATCTCGCGGACTGAATGTTAACGTCAGTACCGCGAAGGACGAGGTCAAGCTGTTACGACCCGGGCTTCCTGTTTCCCCCCGGCCTCCAAACAGCCCACATTATAGTCCATCTCCGACCACGTCGCCGATGGTGACTCCTCGTTAACCCAGAGGAACTTGCCTTGTTGATTACATTTACACGATTTCATCAGCAACGCTGTATACTACCCATCGATACCCAATCTAGTACTTTGACCACTTCGGGAGCGCCTCCTCCCCTTGTATATGTAGCCCTAACCTCCCTTGGGTGAACTCAAGAAGTCGATGATCGGCGAGGCAGTGACACCGCATGCGCGAATCCACGCCGATCGCCGCGCTCTCATGCACCTCTCCGCCGTTCACCCACGAGGGTTCTCAGCCGATGCCAAAAGCCCCTAGACCCAAGCGCAAGAATGACGTTCCTAGCCCAGTAGGCACACTCTCGAAATATTTTCCAGTCGATTCTATCCCTACCGGGGACATTAAACACGACCCGCCTCCCCCGGATTCAGCCCAAGAGGCGGAGGCGGAGAGGTCGTTCTTATCCCATAACGATGAAGGCGGATTTCGGACGTTTGCTAACTTATACACTATGGTATACCTTGCGAAACCGAAGCTAGTCCAAGGTGCCCTTTGCCCTCCTTTCCAAATATTCAACAGCTGACCGAGAAGTCTTGTGTACCTAGAAGCGGTCCAAGATGATCCATGGAAATTGCTGATAGCCGTAATGCTCCTGAACAAGACCTCAGGGAAAGTCGCTCTTCCGGTCTTTTGGTATATAGTAAACCGCTGGCCAACACCGACAGACCTCGTAAACGGTGAGCGCTTTCTCAATACTCCGCTTTCTCAAACCACCTCACCACAAACGCGATGTTCCATTGTCCCACCAGTCGAGCTTGATATACTCGAGGCGCTTCTTCATCATCTAGGGCTATCCAACACGCGGGCGCGCAGGTTGATAGCCCTTTCCAATATGTACATGGAATACCCGCCAAACCCGCGATTATTTTACAAGTCAAAGGTTGTCAAGGATAAAACAACCATCGAATACCCCCCAACACATATTTCTCATTACCCTGGGAGTGGCAAATATGCCCTGGACTCGTACAGGATCTTCTGCATGGGGAAAGAGGAATGGAAGAAAGTCCGTTCAGATGACAAGGAATTGCGCAGATATCTTGTGAGTGAATCGTTCAGTCGCCTGCACCTGACTCTTACGCACGTCCCAGCGGTGGAGATGGGCCGTGGAAGAGTTTAAAGAGTGGAACGAGGAGACCGGCGTCGTGGGGCCAGTAACCCCAGACTACCTTGAACGCCTTCCACGCATATTGGCACAATGAGTTACTTTGTAGCCATCCGTTGGGCGGGAAGGTGTCCATCGTGGAAGGGTTAAAGTCCAGTAGCTGAGATTCCACTGTCCGTATCCAGTCTTGAACCCCTTTCCTAATATCTCAATGTTTGTTGATACGCGTTTACTCATGGTTATAGCCCTAGATGCATAGCTGTCGGTCACCCGTAACACCTACTGGCTCTTATAAACCAGCCGGCTCAGAGAACGTAAATCATCAAGCGTGTGAGCACTGCGTGATCGTGCACCACAGCTGCCCATGGTTGAGATGCGTAAACTCCAGGCCCAACAGCACCGAGATTTCGCTGTTTGTGGATCCTTTGGCTCGTGCAGGTTTGTAGAAGAGCGGTGTTGGGTCTGTTCTTATGATTGATAGATCCTTGACGTCGACGGTTGCCAGCTGCAGTCTCTCTAATGGAAGCCGGGCTGGAGGATCCGAAGGTGTGCATGGTGTGCTACAGAAAATTTCCCCCTCACCCTCTGTTTTGGACGGACGCTCTATTTCTCTAACGTGGCCTGGTTTGAATGATTATCGGCATCTCAAGCAGGTTGCGAAGTCCCTCACTGCACACAGTGCGTAGAGATGACGGACAGGGCCATGTCGTCGGACAACTTCAACTAAAAGCAGGAAACTCTCGGGAAAGTTCATTGCGTGGGGAGTTATCTGCACACTGTCTGTGGGACCAGCATTCCCAAGCCGGCCAAATCTTGTTGGGAGGCAGGTGGTGATCCAATGATCGACGCTTGGTACCTGTGGCCATGCCCACGGCGTTGGACACGGGACACACAACTCCAGCGATGGTAGTTCACCCAACAGCTTGGATGGCGGTGGTGGGACAGATAGACTATTGCGCTGTCGCGGCTGACGAAACAGTGGAGAGCTGGCTGACTAGTTCGAACCAGCAGACTCGTTCTATCCGCAGGCGGCGTTTTGGACGGCCCATTGATGGATCCCCGGAGCTTTGCTAACCGGTTTTTTGCGATTGAGACCAAGTCTGGTAGCCTCAGGGGCCACGTACCACAAGCAGGGTGTGGATGTGGGAGGCTACTGAAAGCATGTCCACCGTCTTCCGCTGCGCTCGCCACTCATTTCCTCTAGGATAAACTTTTCGGTGGCGCTTCGAAGAATGGGCACCATTGGATCTTCGTGATCCTCCATCTCAATCCTGGTGGCGTTGGCGGGACTTCTAAACGGTCCGTCGTATGAGATCATCCCTTTGTTGGACTCGTCGGTGGCCCTCGAGAGGTTGTTCAACCCCCTGTGGACCTTATCGCGGGCACCTTATCATCCTAAGTGGGCTGGTTCCCATTGCAGCCGATGCACCTCATGTCTGGGACGGATCGGGCATAGTTCAGAAGACTTGGGAGTGGATGATTGGTTCAGAAAACCGGATTTCAAAGGGGACTACCAAATAAATACCAAGAAGTAATCTCTCGCACAAACTAACCAAATCACACGTTCCTCCAAAGAGGTCCAAATTGTCAGAGATAGTCATTTCAACCCGGTAGTTTGCTCAGAACAGCGTCTCAAGGTATATTCTAGTGCAGGGAGGTTGGCATGGTATCGGTTACATTCAGGTCCGGGAGACTAAGCTGTGGGCCCGGAAGATGTATTTAGCTCGCCCATCGGTGTCTATTCTGCTGAATATGAGTCACTGTTCGCCTGAGTGGATCCCACGCATGAAGAGCTCTAGTCTAAAAGAGACGGTCTTCAAGGGCCTAGTCCCGAGATGGGGGGTTGGATGTGAGTCGTAGTGGGAAACGCCGTGATCTCAGGCAGACGGGTTTTTTAATCTTCGCCTGAAAACAATACACCGTGCTGACCAGAGGGAACGTAGCCCGTTGACATCAGATACATTCTCGACCTTGACCGCCTTATCCCGACGCACATCCACCAGCCTCGCTATTTTTATCCGTCAGTAAGTAATTTTCTACACAGTTGTGGCGTGCGCACTTTCCCAAGTGGTCATGGATCCTGATCGGAATCTGGGTTCGACGCTATCTTTGTTGACGTAGTGGGACAGAGTTTTAGCAGCAGGGCACAAGGATGGGTGATGGAACGGAAGCTTGCGAGTGAATTGACTAGGATACCACTGGACCACGTTGATTGCACCTGGCTAGGGGTCCAAGAACGTAACGAGTTTGAGATTTCCAATGGCTGTGGAGAGTCCGCGAAGGTATAAAAAATAGGGTGATGTTTCAGTTGACGCGTTGCCGCTGTATGGTCCTATCGTGACGGTCAAGGTTGTACGCTGTTCGACTGCGGATCGTGCGACAGCTGGGAGGTATGTGTCCAGCAGGGTTCTCGACCTCGCAAGGACCAATCCGTGTTGATACGGGATGGCACAAACATTCTCCGAAACAAACACATTCCGAATAGCTTCTGGATGAGATCATGATCAGAAATTTTCATCATTCAATTAGGGGAATGACGAAACTACTGCGTGGCCGACTGAATCGTCTTTATCTCCGCTTTGCGGTTTCGTCATAACACGGATTACAAGGGGGGTATCACTTCGAGGAATAAGGCCAGTGGGGAGGCTCTCTACCTGACAGCCGGACAAGAGGAGGCGTAACTTGGCATCCCAATGGTCCACGGATTGCGTTGGTGGCTTCTTGGGCATTTTCGTCCACCCAGCGGGCTGTTCTTTCAGGGCGTTTCCGTCTGGGAATGAATTGTCCTTATCTCTACAACCATGACGAGAGGTGACGTTTTTCCTCCCGATGGCCCAGGCAGTTGAAGGTTCTGTTGAATCGTTCCCATGAGTTGCTATAACCGCCCTAACCGACTGAAATTCCGTTGATCGATAGATAGCATAGCTCGCGCGGGGGAAAGGTTGATTGAACGCAGATACGGTATCTTTCCTGTCCGCCTTGAACGTTATCGTGATGACGCCAGTGCAAAGGTGATGGTGACCTCACGAAGGAAGATTTTACTGATGCTCAGGGTTTTCCAGTAACCTGGGATATTTAGAGTGTTCCGTCAGCACTTATCCAACTTCTCCCGTTTCAAGAACTTGAATTTCCTCGAACCTTGAAGTGGGTTGCTGGTGTCAATGAGGAGATCGACGATGGGTTATCTGAGGTTTTGGTGTGAGTGCTTCTGCACTCGTGTTGAGTACCTTGCACGCGACACGGGCCTAGGTCCCTTCCGGAGACAGAGGTCGAAGTGATCGCTTAAGAAAAACCGCACCAGGCCGGCGAACGAGGAAGTCTGAGAGAGCAATACAAACCTTGAACCAAATTTGTGGGATCGCCCACCTTCGCAGGATGGACAACAGCTTACCAGCACAGTGGCTCCGCTTTTCCGAAGGATCCTTCTCCTGGGCGATCCATTGTGATGGGGTAGGAATGTTCCAACGTCCCGGACAGGACGGCGACATAACCTATAGAGGTGCCGAGGGACTCGGAGACCACCGTTTGGATGAACGGGGATTAAACAGCCGCTATCCCCAGCTTCTGACAGAACGTGGGAGTACCTGAGAGAGCCGGTCATAACCCCTTATGATGACGAGTATGCGAGAGGAGAATGCATGGTCACATAGCGTGCGAGAGGCGAAAGTTTGGGAGCCGAAGAAATATTCATTATCTTCCTGAAATGATGAGCGTGTAAAGCCTTGAGATCGTTGTTTGGCATTGTTTGTCAATCCCTTTCACCACTCAACCAGAAAGAGAGGCTTTCAGCAACCATGGTAAGTCGCTCTTAGCCTAAGAAACGCCTTTTGGAGTGCCAATGCTTATATTTTCCACGTGTTTTTGTAGCCTCCTCCAAAATCCAAGGGCGGAAAAATGCTCAGTTTGATCAACTGGCGGATGAAGATCACGATCAACGATGGACGCTCCTTCGTCGGCCAGATGCTCGCGTTTGACCGACACATGAACCTTGTTCTGGCGGACTGTGAAGAGTTCAGACGGGTCAGGCCAAAGAAAAAGCAAGGCGAGACTGAGACCCCCGCCATGCAGGAGATGAAGAGGACATTGGGTCTTGTGATTTTGCGGGGAGAAACCGTGGTCAGCCTCAGTGTTGAAGGGCCTCCGCCCGTCGTCGACGAGGATAAGAAATCTGCTGTACGCGTCGTTTACTCTGGGGGGAAGTTTTTGGTGAACGTGTCGCTGATCAACCTATCAATTCGTGTGGCGTCCTTTAGTTACCTGTCGGACCTGGCCGCGGTATGCCTGCTGGACGTGGCATGGGAATGATGCCTCCAGGTGCGTTGTGTGGAGAATTCCATCGGATGCGTTTCGCTTAGTTGGCTGTTAGGTCCCCCTGGCGGTTTCGGTATGGGGCCCCCCGGTATGCAAGGACCCCCACCAACATTCCGACCCCCAGGCTTCCCCCCTGGTATGCCTGGGCCTGGGTTCGCACCTGGGCCGCCACCCGGTTTTGGCGGGCCCCCGCCTGGGTACGTGAATCTCGTGCGATTCTACCTTCAAATCTCGGTCTGACTTTATGTTTGCAGCTTCCAGCCTCCTCCTCAATAGGGTTTCTCCATTCGTTCGGTTGATGTGTATTCCGTGTAGTAAAAGTTTCGTTACTTGGCATTTTGAAATGCATAACTGTAACCCCGAGGGCATAGGACAACCCTTGATTGCGTTCAACCGAAGATTCGGTGATCCTCCTGGACGCGGTCGGGCATATTTGGATCCCACGAATGGAGTCAATGCGCTTCATACAAGTTTAATACTTAATATCAATACAGCAAGGGTGTCTAGAGACGGAAACAATACAGCGGCGACCTCCGCCGAAGGAGATAATGTATTGGCTACCATCACAGTCTCAATGTCTTCAATAGCTTGCCGAAGAAGCCCGACTGAGTCGGGTTCTGATACCATCTGACGGGAATGGGCAAGCGTTCCCCATCGTCGCCTTCAAGGGGGTTAACGTTCAGCGCAGTTTGGGCGATCAGACAGGGGTGAAGCGCATACCTTCTTTCGGTGCCTGGGCAAAGTCTACCACAAAGACTCTCGAATCGTTTTCAAGAGCGACGCACATCCTCCCAATCGATTCATCCCACGCAACGCACCGTGCAGGGGCGGAATCTATAATGGTGCTGAATAGATTTTCCCATATGTGAACGAGTTTAACCCTCGACTTCATCCTCCGTATCGGGATGCCGTTAACAATGGCTTCGACCTCTTCACTCTCAGGGTCATCCCCATCTTGGGTCACGGATGGCGGTGGTGTGGAGTATATCGCAAAACCTTTAAGGGGAGAGGACTCCTGTATGGAATCCGCGTTCCAATACACGAGTGAGTGGTTTGCACCTGGGAGGCAGTTTATTTTTCCACTTGTCGCAGGAAACCATTGGGGAGAGAGATTCCTGTTGGGGGCCAAGAGGCAGTAATGGGTCGCGTGCTTGCGGATGAAAGCCTCCCTCCCACCCGGGGTATCTTCTATTTCTCTTGGGAGTGGAAACGGGACAACAGGCAATGGCCGGTTTGATTCTGCCCAGGGCCTGGAGGGAAAACTGATCCTACACAACGTCCTATACCTCGTTTCTGGGTCCTCGGCGGACGAACAGAGAACCGAGATAGTTCTAGAAGTCTGCGCGATCAGATTTGGAGGTGATTCGGGATCAAGATCAAAGTCTGTATAGGTGGAAAAGAGCGGGGGATTGTCCGTGATATCAATTGATTCGACGTCGCTGCGGTTGAGAGATGTGGCCGAAATGGGCGGTTGGTCGTCAGAAACAGTGTCGAGCGTGGGTATGTTGTAAACCGAGAAGATTACACCGTGGAATTTGTCCGTCTGGACGACAAAAATGGTTGCCTCCGAGGGCAAGAGCCGGATGCCTTTGACGGCGGTGTTCTAGACCAACAATTCAGTAATAGAAAGGTGGGATGAATTGAAAGGCCGGGTACCTCGATTGGGAGACTTTGGGGTGGACAATTGATCATAGAATAACCGGGCAATCCAAAGTTCTTGAATAAAATTTGGCGAGTCCCTTTGACGACCGCCATGCACGGAGAACCGAACATCTCCGCCAGGTTAATTGGTCCCAAAGGAGATGCAGAACTGAGTTCTGCGATGAGTTTGAAAGGGGATGGCTGTGTTCTTGCGTGCTCGAGAAATTCCTTCGAGCCTGGAAAGTAGAGGTCTGGGTCGCCGAGTTCTTCGAGAGCGGCAAGGGGACAAAAGAGTGCAATGCACTGATATTTGAGTGGAACTGGCGTATCGACCGGGGTTGCGGGGTTCAGGCTGGATATGTCGAAGCTAGAAGACCGTCAATAGCAGAAGACGCAGGTTGGTGATTAACGTTTACCCTTCAGTGGCCTTCTTGTACTTCTTAGACCGAATATCTTTGATTGTGTACGCGATCGTGATACCGTTCTGACCGTGTAGGTTCATGTACTTTGCCTGAAGATTGTATGCCTGTGCCGGTGTGCCGGTCCTCGCCAAAGGTAAAGCTCCACCGTTTCTGTAGTCGAGAACAAAAACCATGAGGGCAAAGGAGTTGCGTGTTTCTTCTCTGACCGATGCGATGAGGTAATCCCCTCCGGGAAGGATGACCATAGATTGAACGTGATGGAAAGCTTCGATTGACCGTGCCCAGTACGGGGTGGGGTTCCGAGAAGAGAGGTTCTTGGATAACGAGAGAGAGCGGACAAACAGTCGCTCCGCTTCGAGGCCGGTGAGTCTTGCGAAGGAGCGTCGTGAGGTCGGGGGGAGAGGTGGAACCGGAAGGTTCGGCCTTCGCAGGAGGCGTTTCCAGATGGAAGCATGGTGGGTGAGGGTGTAAAACCGCTTGTTGACCATGCGGACGCTGATGATGTCCTGAACTGCGAGTATGTGAAGCACTCCATCGAGGAGCACGTCGTTCGGCAAGTCATCGAGACAATGGCGAGGACGGAACAAGACTCTGCACAAGGAGGTTGGCCAGGGCAAGCTGAAGGTTTCTGAGGGTATCATTGCCAGCAATGAGGGGAAGGGTAGGATGGTATACGAGGGCCGCAACCCGTATGTTTATTAGCCTTTGGCGGAGGGGGAACGTCCCATTGAGCCATTCTCGATCGAGTGTTTGTGGGTGAAGATGGAAATGTTCAACTTGTTGAGAATTCCCAAAATTGGAGAGTGCCAGCGAAAGGCGATCCCTCCTGGTTCCGGCTCCGCATCACACGTACCCTCACTCGACAATGGGCTTCCGCCAGGCCGGTATCCTCGCCACGGTTGGCTTCTTCCTCGGTATCGTCTTTTGATTTCGTATGGTAATTTCGTCTTGACCAGAACCCGTCTGTAGGGGTCATTTTCGTGTGCTTCACGATCGATTACCGCATCCTGCATGTCAAGATCACACCCGAAGCCACTCGGGATGCCACGCACTTTTACACTCTCTTTTACAATGCTCCACCCGCCATTAAGGTAGAACTCGCCTTTGTCCT
>Ga0307515_10006775_pt1 | contig 22800 bp, 16 predicted proteins | sample 17_EM_MG_FD_194513 | JGI IMG/M metagenome (GOLD analysis project Ga0307515, IMG submission 194513) | Populus trichocarpa ectomycorrhiza microbial communities from riparian zone in the Pacific Northwest, United States - 17_EM | ecosystem: Host-associated > Plants > Roots > Unclassified | place... | reverse complement strand
CAAACTTGCTCAAAAGCAGTGCCTTGACAATGAGCATCACTCCAACCACGCATTGTTATCAAAGATACGCTTATAAGGCTGATTTCCAAAACACTAGTAATGGGATAAAGGACTTACAAGAAACACAGGTATAAAGAGAGAAGAGCATCTATTATAGACCTAAATGGACATGGCAAACTTGCTCAAAAGCAGTGCCTTGACAATGAGCATCACTCCAACCACGCATTGTTATCAAAGATATGCTAAGGCTGATATCCAAAACAATATGTATCTTATTTCTGCCTTGCACAGCTCACTCTGCAAACAAAGTAAAAGAACAAAATCTACCCTCATTCCAACTCTCACCATGGACTGCATGGGTTTTGACTAGTTTCTTTCAAGTACCTGGAATATTATTTAAGAGTACAACAAAACCTAATGGATCATACCAAGAACCAGGCATTCTATCATTGGTGGCGCAACAAAACTGAAAGGAAACCACACACTCAATTTTATCGCCTAACAAATAAATAAGATCAACTCCACAATGTTGATGGGATAAAGAGACCATCCAGCACAAAAGAAAAACCCAAAAACTTACAGAGAATTCAATCATGGATATAATAAGCTTGCTCAAAAGTAGTGTTTTTTGACAAATGAATCCCCCCTCCCAGGGCCCACCCATTCCCAACCACAAAATGTAATTGCAAATTAAAAAAACATAATTCAAGGTTGATTTCCAAGATAAAATATTTATTTATTTTCCATGGATCCCTCATTTTGTTTCAGTTTTCAATTTGTATCCGTATCTAAAACATTTCTTCCCCAACCAACCACACAGACATGCACAGAAAGAGTAAAAAAAAAATATTGAAACAAAATCTACACTCGTTCAACTCTGTCCGTACCCCCTCCCAAACCTGGCACGCTTGTTAAGGTAAGTATGACATCCTAACCACACCCCCTATGCTCTAATTCCACAGCAGCAACCTTCTGCCCTTTCATGCATAAGTGCGCAATCAAAATAACATGAATGTTCAACACTTTGGCATTTGTTTTCATGTAAATGTCTGCATTAATACCATGTGTTCAAACTTCAACACAAAACTTCGTATAATGACATAACTTAAAAACTCTTAAATGTTATCTTCAAGAACCCAAAACAAGTTCCTTATGTTCTTCCTTATTCAACCACGACATCATCAGTATGCTGAGGAATTCATGACACAACCTTGAGCATTTGAGATTCAAAATGAGTTGTAAATTTGACAAGACAAACATGGACAGCACTTTGAATTGCTTTGGTATTTTTTGTATGTCTAGAACTTAGTCATACATCTTTCAGCTTCAAAGAAATTGACCACAGAGATAAACTGACATGCAGCTGTAAAATGGTGAACTGCCACGCAACCTTGCATGTCCTATTTTCGACAGCCTCATACAATAGAAAGAATTGCATTCACATAGTATTTAGGCTTTACTTAATTAGCAAAACAGCAGTACACCTGGTAAGGATACGCAGATAGGGATTGTTCTGCCATGGTAGAAAATAATGAACCAAAGATACTTCCAAGAAATATACAAGGAAAAGAGCAACAGTGTGCACTCTGCAGATAGGTATTTTTCCAAGGAAATATATTATCCAGCACATAAAGATTATAACTCATGTCATGAAATCCAGATATATGGGAAGAAAGAGCAAAGTACATGGTAAAAGAAAGCAACTTTATAGTTGAGATATGACAGGAACATAAGAATGCAAGAACATACCTTCCAGAACCAGGATATCTGAGGATCAGTTTCCTTGTAGCCATTGTACTCAGTGTGTGCCTTCCAATCTTCCACACAGATAGCATTTTCACTTCCATATAGCATCCAATCAAGATCCTCAAGCTCTAAACTCTGGAAGAAGAGCTTCGGTTGCCAAGAGTTTGAAAGAATATCAGCAAAACCACGTGCAAATCTAGATACTGGTTCAGAGATAGATGTTACAAAGCGATGCTGAATGAGAAGATCGACATATTTCTCCCGATTCTTGCTATTTACAACGATACTCTTCCCACCAGAGCAAAGTTCCACAACTTTCCTGGATCCTAGTTCCTCAACTTCTTGAACGAATGTCAGACTCAAAGCATCTGAATCAATGAACTCAGGATCCATTTGCAGAATCTGTTTGCAACTGCTATACAAGCATGGATCTGCATCCCGTATGTCTTCCAAAGTAATATGCATCCCAGCCAATTGCAAGAAAAATGCCCGATCAAATACAATGCCGACTTGCACTTTATGCATCAAAGCTAAAGCCATCACTCGACCAGAGAATGTGAAATACTCAAGGTGCATGGGATCCACCTTGGATGCTGCACATAAAATGAATACAATGAAGTCCATATATATACTTTTGTTTGTTAGTGGTTATCCATGCCAACAATTGAATCCAAGCAAGATGATGCAACTTAATTCAAGTCCAGAAACAGAAGACAATAACAAACCTCAATTATGATTCTTCGAAGAGGTATTTCAGAACTAACCAATTGCAATTTTAATGCAGTGGAAGAATTAGACATGTTAATCCCCAAAGGAACCAATTACATATTAGTGAAACACGGAATTCAGGCAACAGAGTTGGAGAAACATGGGAAATATTCCTGTATAATAACCCTAGGGACTCAGGTATTCCACAATAAAATATTTGTGACACACAACTATGCTAGTGAGCCTATTGTACAGGATGTAATGCCCTTATCCCACGTCCATCAGGAACTCACATGGTAAACAACTTTTCTACATATAAATGTTAGAGAAAGAACACTAAGAGAATGCAGTGAATGATCTCTCGTACAGTTAAAATCCAAGCAATATTAGTGAAATATCTTTGATTAAGTCACTGAGAAGGTTCCACCACGTTAAGCCACCCAGTATTACATCAAGTGTAGGAAAACTGTCGAACTTCTAAAAAATGTTAATTCAATCCTGACCATGCCTAAAATTGAATATTAAATGTCACATTCTCCAGATTTAGGTGTAACACTTCCAGATGTCCTCCCACTAACATATATCAAAACAATGAAGAATAATAGTCCAATGGTTGTAAGTGATTGATACAGCATCGACACATATTAGTGTCAACTCATATAAACTGTTGGAGCTCTCCACCACCATTTAGTGAATGTTTACTTTCCAGTGTAAATTAAAACAAATACTCAGCCCACAATCTGAAACATTAGACACACGGCAATGAAAACGCATTGTTTACATAGTCAGTATCACCTGGGAATAAAAATTCAGTTGAGAAGAGAGAAAATCCAACTTACAGAATAAAACATTCACGAACCTAATTGCAACTGTTGTTCAAAAAAAAAACCTACTCTCAGAAAAACATGAACGGTTAATTACATGAAGTTTGGGTGAAACAATTCCAGATGAGCTCATCTCACCCACTAACAACATAAACTAAATGAAGTACAAGTGCTTCTTGAATGGTTGTAGGTGATGGATACAGCATCATTACACATTATATGTAAGTTCCTATAGATTGCAGGAACTGCACATTTTGGTCATCTGAGTATATTTTTATTATCCAGTGAGAATATATGCAACAATGTTCCAAACTCTATGCTAGAGTGACACACTAGACACAAGGCAATCCAATATATTGTTTAACCATTCGTATCATCAAAAACTATATTCAATTGAGAAAAGAGAGAACCCTGTAGCATTGTTCATGTAAGGCATTCATGATTAGGGTTTTCTCGTTTTGTTACCAGGATTGGTAGCCCTGTATCCAATCAAGAAAAGAGAAAACCCAATTGCATTCAGGCAGCAGAAGCTTACCAGGATTAGGATAGAACCTTCTGCGATCACTTGGGCATGCCACAAAAAGAGCAATTTGAGGATCAAATAGAGCTTGTGTAACCAAGAAAAACCACTCCCGCAATACACCAGGACCAGTAGCTTCCTCGTTTTTAAATTCCAGAAATAGACCATCATGCAGTGCATCTGAGTCGGCATGCACTATGTACTCAAATGACTCTGCCAACAATTGTGACCGATCAATGAGCATCTCGTGAAGCTCCTCGTAATCTTCTTTCACCTCAGGGAACATCATCATAGCCAAATGCCTCCTAGACTCAAAATCAGTCACATCCTTGTTCCAAAGAAGCCACTGATGATCTTCAGTTCTTTTTGCATATCTAACAATCAGCACACACAAGGAAGCCTTTCTAAGTCTCAAAACTGTCCAAAACTTTTCCTCAGCACCCTTATAGAGTTTAGCAATGTTATTCAACTCCTTCAAAATAGCCAAATATTGAGACCAACCTGTATGATTCAACTCACCCTCTCCATTCATTTTCAAATGTGAAGAATCCTGCATTTTCCCAAGACATTTCTCCATAATATTCAGCAAATCAAAAAATATCACATGAAGATGCTCAATCTCCTTCGCATACAATGGATAATTAAATGCCCTCTTGTTCAACGGCATCGAAACCGGACCCCTACATGCCCCTTGCTCTGAAATCATACTATGCAACGGTACCAAAAACGCTGAAAAATCCTTCACATCAGCTACTGATGGCCCCACACTCCCCATCAAATCTTTAGACAACTTACTCCCCAGCTCACTAACAAACGGAAAAATCTCCTGCATAACAACAGCTCCCTTCCCCTCCTCCCCTCCTCGATACCTCCACCCACACGCACCCCCACCATTCTCCAACAACGAACCAAGACAACTCCTACACACAATATACAATGGATCATCACTCCCAACCTTCCTCAACAAATTACAAAACTCCATCACAATCGGAACACACTGCAAATGCAAACTCTTTGGCAACGAAATCCTACATGAATTCAAAAAATGCCTAATCGCACCCTCCGCGCACTCCTTATTCCCTTTAACACTCGAAACATAGAGTGTAACCAACGCAGCTGGCGCACTATTCGATAAAAACACATTCAAATGTCCTAAAGCATCCTCATTATCATCCTTCGGTGTCAAGCTAAAGAACTCATTCATCAACTCTTTTATATGCTTTGAAACATATGGATTAAAACCACACGGCAAAATAGACTTACAAATTCGACAAATGTAGGAAACCATATCATTGATCAATTGACAAGTACGGGGATGCCTAGTGCTACGCATTCGGCCAACTAAATGAAGAATCGAATCCTTCTCGATAGAGTAATCGGAGAGTTTGTTTTCGTATTGCAATTGCTTACCTTCGTAGATTAGTCGTTGCTCGATCACCGGAATTCCGGTCATCACGCGAATCCGTTCATGGAGTGATTTGACGGAATCAGTCAAATTCGCGGTGATCACAATGTGAGTGCCGTCGGAGATCATTCTGATGAAGAATTGGAGCCTCGATTGAGACCGACGGAGAGGGGAGGGAGTGGAGGGAAAATCGGTGGTTGATGATGAGGCGGAGGCGGAGGCGTCGGAGACACGTGTGGGGAGCTGATTGGTGGAGGAGATGGAGGGAGGTTGTTGCAGGTTATGGCCGGTGGATGATTCGGTGTCGTCTTTACGCATCCTGACGGAGATTAAGTCAGAGAAAACGGCGTCGTGGTCATCGACATCGTCTAGTTTGCGTTTGGAGGAGCCGCGGTGATCAACGGTGGAGGAGCGCTGTTGAGGGAGGGAATCAACGGCGGGAGATTGGGGAGGTGACATTTGATGAACGGTGGTGACTGTGTTCTCCCCGACCTGGAAGTTTTTAAGGTAGGGGAGAAGGCATGAGATCGTTGTCGTAGAGGATAAGACGGTGTGGTTTTGATACACGGAGAGAGTAAACGGCGAGGGAAGGCTTGAACGGAAATTGTGTCGTCTCTGGCTCGGTGGGGTTTTTTCTGTGTGTTTTTTTTAACAGCCGTCATCAACGAAGAGACTGGTAATCTTACGCTAGTATTATTATCATCATCTATATTATTGAGAGTGACGTTCTTGTGTCTAATTACCACAGTAGCCTCGAGAGCGATGGCTAGCTGTGGTTTAGCTCATGGGGTTTCTGTTCGGTTATCATATCATTACTACTTATTAAACCCGATCTAATATAATCTAATTAATAAGCTAATTCAAAATTTAACAAGTTAATTTATGACCCAGTCGGGTTAATCTAAAATTAACTGATTTTGGAAAGATGCCCACCTAGCTGCCTGTTTTTGGCAAGAAAATTCATCACGTGCCCCTAGAAAAAAAAAAAAAAGATTAAAGAAAGTGAAGCTTTATTTTTCATGGAGAAATAAAGTAAGTGGACCTTTTTGCCCTATCTTTAGGTGCCTCGTCTGCTATATAATTTGTGATTTACACAAAGCGTCCAACTAAGCAATATTGCTTTGCATGGAAGTAAAGAGCAATGGCGTCAATTTCTCGTCCAATAGTAAACACCACGAGGGTAATTCCCAGCTATATCGCACAACATATTTCTCAAGAATTATAAAAGATTAAATAAAATAAAATAATAATTAATAATCCATGTGTATAATTGATACAAGGGTGTTCACAAACACACAAATATCAATATTGGACCATGTCACGGGCTTGTGGGGTCGAGTTTAAAAAAAAATAAGATGAAAGTTAATTTAGTTAAATTTAAAGCACCCAAATGAATTTATAACTCAAAATCTAGTTTGATTTTTTAAAAAGTTTTCTTTTTAAAATAATATTATCTTAGATTTTTTTTAATAAAATTAAAATAGTATTATATTAACCAATATAATTTATAACCTGGTTTAGGTCATGAAATAAAATGAGTTTAATAACTTTATTAATAGAAACTGTAAATCATTGAATTATGACACTAACACTTTAAATCTGCAAATTTCATTATATATAGTCGAGAGGTATAAAAACAAAACCCATTAATTAAAATTAAGAGAATGGGCATACTGCAAGCCATCTCCAAAGTATAAGAGTTTATCGTTGCTTTCTCAATAAATAAATAAATTAATTAATTAACTTATGAATGTGAGTTTATCATTGTGGTCTTAAATTTTATAGTATTAATTAAAAGATAATAAGAATAAGTAAAAACTATTTGTATTTTTAGCCCTTATATGTCAAACTAAACTGGTAACCACCCTACTTCGCGGACCAATATAATTTAAACAAAAAAAATAATTTGATATTCAGGTCATTAACTTAACTATATCTAATAAGATCGGTTAATTTAATAATTTGATTTAAATCAAAAGCAACAATAAAAAAAATGATTAAAAGAAAAAGCAACCTTTACCAAAAAGTCTTTAAATAAAGTTAATTTTCCAAACTAGAATATGTAAAATTCCAAACTAAGGTTAAACAAGAAGCTCAAATCCAAATTAACTAAATATTGATGGAAGAAATTGAGTATTAAAAAAAACTAAAAACTTTAGCAAAGAAAAAAAAAACAAGGATAAAATCTAATAAGAAAAAAAAAAGATTGAAAGTGAAATCATAAAAAAAGTTACACTATAAAAATGATCATAGATGACATAAATAGCAATTAAGAAATAAGATTAAATAAGATAAATTAAAAAAAATTAAATGAGAATGAAATTAAAAAAATTCATTTTTCATGAGTTATTCCAAATAGAAACAAATATCAACCAAAATATCAGGAACTAAATAACAAATAAAGAGAAGTAAAAAAAATTCAAATGAGGATGAAATTAAAACAAATCTTGGTTTCATAAGTTATTTGAAATAAAATAAATATCAATAAAAAAAATTAGGAATAAGATAAAAAATAAAGAGAAGCCAAGAGGCTGATTTGAAAAATTACAGGCAGGGCATGACGCAATAATAGAGGGAGGGAGAGGGAAAAAAATAAGGAGAAAAAATAGCCGCTAAAGTCAAACCGAAGCTCTATTTTCTACACGTGTCATTTCTACATAAAGAAGACACCGAGACAAATCTAATGACACTCATAATGATATTTTTAGTTGCTAAAATCAGGTGTACGTACCATCCGAAAACACTAGAACTTCTAACATTTACCCAACACACGCCATCTTTTTTTAATAAAAAAAATCCTTTTAATTTTTCAAAAGACAAAAATAACCTTCACTTTATCTAATAACAACAAAAACACCAATAATATAATAACCAAAACACCCTCATATACAAGACATAAAAAATTAAAAACCCAAGGGGAAGGAGGTATTTTTACTATGCAAATAAAAAAATAAGACAAAAAAACTTTTTCTAGTTTGCCAAAATATTTTTATATATAAGATTAAATTGATTATTTTATTATACACTTCAAAAGTAAAAATACAAACTTACTCCTCAATTACACAAAACAACTAATTAATCTTAAGAGTATTTATAATAATTTATTGTATAATTTTAAAATAAATACCCTTCTTACCCTATTTAATTTAAAAATATCAAAATGACCCTATTAAAAAAACAACCATTCTCTAGCTTATCCTCTAGCTAAAAAGATTTTTCTAAAGATAAAATAGTAAATTCAATTTTCCTATCCACAAAATAAAATAAAATGAATAGGAAACAATCAAATCCACAGTGTTTTTTTGTTTTGTTTTTTAATGTGCAAAAGGAAATGGTTCTTCATGCAATTTGCTTCCTCTTTCCATTAAAATCCATGATATAATATAAAAGATTCTCTTGTCATTCTTTGCTTCCTAACTTCCCCCCCTGTGATCACACAAGTCAAAAAAAAGCTTGAAAACTACAGGCTAGCTAGGGCTACTATTCTATGATTCTATGCAGTTAGTTACCTCTCAACATTTTCCCTCCCTATATTTGATATTCTCAAATCCATGATAGAACATAAAAGATTATGCCAATGCATGCACATGTTAATTACTTAATTAGCTTAATTATGCAAAATGCTCATTAATGTACTTTTTGTCTTGAACATCAAAATAGTATTATAGTCTTGAAACACTAATCCAACCCAAGTAAAACAACTCAAATTAAATTAAAATAAAATCTTAACCTTAATTCTCCTATAAATGCCAATCTTAGTCAAAGCGACTTTTAAGTGTTTTGCTGTAATCTAGGAAGTTTTCTTGAATCGGTCCCTACATCTATCCGTGTACACACTTGGCCCTAGCCCATAAAATAGAGATATACACTAGCCCATGAAATAACATAACATATGCTTGCATCCAACCAGTCAAACTCCTTTTTCTTTTCTTCTTTCCTTGTCACACAAGGATTGGGTATATATTGCTACCACGAGGTTCTTTAATCAATCCAAGAAGTAGCCATCTGGGGGATTCTTAGTCCTTCACGAGTTCCTTTAGGGTTTCTTGATTGTTGAAGCGTTTTGTGGTCAGTCTTGTTGCATTTAGTTAGAGATTTACACAGAAATAGATGGTTGGCTTTGTTTTCAGGGTTTTGTCCAAATGGGGTATAAATTACCACCACTAAGTTTATTAATCAATCCAAGAAGTCGCCATTCGAGGAATCTTTAGTTCTTCAAGAGTTCCTTCAGGGTTTGTTATTTTTTAAGCACTTAGTGGTAAGTCTTACAGCATTTTTCTTGTAGTAACAGTTTGGATCTTATAGTGGACCATGGAAAGGTACAGGTTAATTAAAGAACTTGGGGAGGGAACCTATGGCAGTGTCCTGAAGGCGATTAATAACGAGTCTGGTGAAGTTGTTGCCATTAAGCAGATGAAGAGAAGATATGATTCATGGGAAGAATGTTTGAGTTTGAGAGAATTGAAGTCCTTGCGGAATTTGCATCATCCAAACATTGTGATGCTTAAGGAGCTTGTCAGCCAAAACAGCATCCTGTATTTCGTTTTCGAGTACATGGAACAGAACCTTTATCAGGTAATTTCTGACAGGAAAATCCTGTTCTCAGAAGTTGAAGTTCGGAACTTGTGTCGTCAGGTGTTTCAGGGTCTTGCTTACATGCATCAGAAAGGGTATTTTCACCGCGATCTTAAGCCGGAGAACCTGTTGGTTACTGAAGACGTTGTTAAGATTGCTGATTTTGGTCTTGCAAGAGAAATCGATTCGCAGCCGCCGTATACACAATATGTTAGCACCCGCTGGTATCGCGCTCCTGAAGTGATGCTGCGGTCAGATTGTTACAGTTCTAAGGTTGATATGTGGGCTATGGGCGCTATCATGGCAGAGTTATTCACTCTCCGTCCACTGTTTCCTGGTACCAATGAGGGAAACCAGATGTACAGAATATGCAGTGTCTTCGGCACTCCAACTATAGATTCATGGGCTGATGGAATTCATCTTGCGAGGACTCTTAACTACCAATTTCCGAACTTTGATGGTGTCCAGCTTTCGGCATTGATCCCATCTGCCAGTGAGGAAGCAATCGACCTTATTTCAATGCTTTGTTCTTGGAATCCTTGCAATAGGCCTACTGCTGAGGAGGCCTTAAAACATCCTTTCTTCAGGAATGACCATTACATTCCGCCTTGTCTTCACTTCACAGCCGCTGCTAAGAGAGAAACTCATTCTGATGGATCAATAGAAGAATTAGAACAGAAACGCGACATGGGATATTGCGGGGCTCTATATGATTCAAGTCTCAATTACAACTTTCCTTCCTCCAACAAGTTAGACACCGGTTCGAGTACAGTTGCAAGTTCTATAGGGTTAACCAGGATGTTTCCCTTTCTAGCGAACAGTTAGGGTTCGGACCATAATCTATCAACACAAGCAGAGCAATTGTTCGTGGAGTTTCAGATGCAGCAGATTTGTCAGCAAGCTCGACCGTTCTTACATGCAATTTGTAAAGCAGCTCCAGTCAGTTCCTATGAAGGCTGGAGTAAAAGTCCTCTTAGAACGTTGACATGTTCATACATTTTCAACCTTGGCAGAATCCGTGTCTGAATGAAAAGACAAGATTGAGAGACAACTATTTTGAGACGTTTGGAAATAATAATTTCAAAGAAGGCATTGACTTTGAGTTCTTCTCTTAGTTCTTCAATTCAGTATATGATGTTTTAGAATTGATTTGCATGCTCTTTAATCTTTGGATGAAATTCAAGTAACTGCATTGAGCTTTCCTTCAATAATTGTCATCAGTTCAGAATGCTGTAGCAGAGCAATTTCAGGGGCCTAATTGATTTGTGTATGATATCTTTTTTAAAGTTTTTGTTTGATAAGTCTAAATCCCCTGCTTCTGCTGGGAACCTGAACCAGCAAGCATATAGGACTGAGGATCGGTTCAAATAATTAAGTTTAGACCAAAAATACAACCCAACCGTTTCTTCTTCTTTTTAATCGAAACTGAACCAAATAAACTAATCAAACCAATCGGTTTGATTTGGTTTTACATCTTAAAAAATTGACCAAGTCCAATTTAATTCATGGAACTTTTTAGTTGAGCTATTTTCTACTTATTTTTATTTAATTGATTTTTATTTTTATTTTTTAGTGGTTTTTTTCAGTTGATTTTTTATTTTTAAATCAAAATCGATCCAGATTTTTTAAAAAATATCTAATGCGAAATCATTCAAAAAAAAAATCAAAAAACCGTTCAATTCAACTAATCTTGGGTCGGCTTTTATTGATATTCCACATAATTCTGTAACTTGCTCACATCTTGCAACATTCAATTACGTTATTAAGGTTTGTTCTACAAAACTAAGGAAAACTTGTCATGATTCAAGTGTGTGCAGAGTTCGAAACACAAATTATGAAAGAATAAACAGAAAGGGAAGCTGTATTCTAGCATACTGGAATTGCACAAGCATCTGAACATGTCATCAGTAGAAGCTGAGGCACATGCAGAGATTGGCCTTGACATGAACAAAACTATAACCACCACCACCATTCAGCATTCACAGCAAATGTAAATAGCCAAAAACAATTACCAACATTAAAACTTTGAATTGTCTCACAATCTGGGATAAAATAAGGAAAAGAAAGAAGATTTACAGGCCCTAATTGGCTATTTCTTCTCCTATTCTTCTCTTCTTGTTTGTCTAGTTCTCACATTCCTGATGTATCTTGCCATCAATTTGTTTCTGCATTGGAGGGAGAGGAGAGACAAGGCTTCCAACAAAAATATAGGGTTGATATAGCCATGGAGCCCCATGAATTTGGACATGTTCATATGTTTTTAGCTTTAGATCATACCATATGAGACTTTGATCAGGCAGCCCTTTTAGGAGAACCTTATGATCATCATTGTTATCCTTTACATATGCTAAAGGGGCCAGATCATATGGAACAGTACTGTAGCATAGTGAAGAAGACTGTTCAAGCAAGAACAATTTAACCCATGAATCCTTCATTCCATATTCCTTCATCACCCATATCTCAACATTATGGACACTACTAGAGGCTAAGCTGAGGCATTGTCTGAGGACACCCAAATTCCTGTAGTAAAGAGAAGACTTAGTTTCTAAGTTAGGCAGTGGCACTGTGCAATACTCTTCTCTTTGAATATCAAATGCAACAATATCCAATCCATGCCCTTGGATTAGCAACCAATGAAAAGCGTCGCGGACTAGCACAGATTCTTTACTGACAATATAATGAAGATAACCAGGTGCAACAATTTCTCTCCATGAATTAGCCTTCAGGCTATAAACCATAGCTTTAAGGATAAACTTATCAGGATCAGGCATTCCAGGATTCTGCTGTACAATTCTCAAAACCCTGTAGTCGTCGTTGAACGAATCATGTCCAAATGCATATTGAAATTCAAGAGAGTCAAGAACACCATAGAGAGGACTCCATGTTGTAACTTGAATAGGTGCGAAGGGCAGGATATGCAGTTTCTTTGTTAATGGGTTCCACAAGGCTATCTTCGGTGAGACGTAATACTTCCCTGATCGTTTGTACTCGACGCTGTCTTCCATGTCTGATTGACAAACGCAAAGCAAACCATTGCAAGACCCCAATATTCTGGTCCTGTAACCGAACGGGCCTCCGAGTTCGACGCATTCATTCTGCGAACCAACGTGGGTAACTGAAAAGATCTTTGGCGTTGAGAAGCATGTGTCTTGAAGAATGAGGCTAAGTTTGGCACCGCTGCTATCATGGACAAAGTTTCTAAGGTGAAGTTTGATGAAATATTCACTCTCAATCAGGGAACACCATAGCCTGGAGACACACTTGAAAAGCAACAGACTCTTGACAGGTAAATAACTTAGTATGTGAGCTATGACATCCTCCGGTAGTTTCACGATGCAACTGCATTGATTCCCTCGGGGTTTTGAAGGGGAACCTTGCCTTGTAATAAACCATGGTGGATTTTCGTTTTCTTGCATGTTGGATTCTTACCAGGAATCAAATTGAACTCAGCTTTTATGCTTCCTAGGACCTAAATCAATTTCCTTGAGTCGGTGTATCACCTTGTAACACAAGGGGTGTCTCCTTGTCACGCAAGTTTGTCAAATCTTTTAGCACCTTTATTCGGTGACTTTTGTGCTCCTTGCCTTTAAGAGAAAACTCAAGTTGCATAGAGCTTTTCCATATCATTTGTCAACAGTGCAGAATGTTGTTACTTTTTAACTTGCTGTAGAGTCGTAGCGAAGCAACTTCGGGAGCAAGATTGAGGTGAGTATGGTGTTGCTTTGTAACAGCAATAACAGTCCTATTTATGGAACTACGCGATTAATAAAGGTTTAAATTCTACAAAACTAAGTTTAATAAGATTGATATTGAAAGGGAATTGACGAAGGTGGTGAAACGAAAAGAGTTTGAGAAAAAACCTAGATTCTGGAAAAAGTCTCACAATAAGAGTGAAAAATTAAATAAAACTTTGAAAAATCAAAATTGTTCTGAAATAGCTCACAAACCGAGCTAAATAGTTAGGGTTAGGAAATGTTTGAGGGTGAGATGAACTTCGCACGCACAGGGATCATTTAGACATACTAAAATTGATCAAGGATAATTTAAGACTTTTCCTTTTTTGTGAGTAGTAAAATTACAACAATAACTTAAAAGTGAAAAATTGTGAAGCTTAGATTTTTATTTTTATTTTTTTCTCTCCTTTTAATGAACCCTAAAATGATTTCCAAGCCAAATAGCAGCTTTATAATCAAGACGGAATGACATACCTCCAATGCCCTTCCACTTGTCATTTTTCAAAGAGTAAACTCTAGCCTCAAATGCATAAGAGGAGGTGTATTTAGATATGCGGTGTTTTTAAAAATTTTAAAAATATTTTTTTTAATTTTTTTTTATATTTTCAGATCATTTTGATATATTAATATTAAAAATAATTTTTTATTTCTTTAAAAAATTATTTTAATACATTTCTAAATAAAAATACTTTAAACAACCATGTTATAATTCCAAACATGCCAACAGCATTCTAGTAACAGTCCCCAGCCTCTACTGGGACTTGAACTTGCAGGATATAAATAACATAATTAAGGGTTTTCACAAAACTAAGGAAAACAAAAACATCACAAGTACCTAACATGATTGGAGGTAATTAAGGGACAATCTTTTCCTTTTATCCCCTGTTCTTACATTCTTGAAGGGTCTTGACATTTATTTGGGAGAGTTGGAGAGACTCCGTTTTTGGTTTTGTTAATGTATGTGCCTTCAGCGAGTGACTGACTTGGCACTGAGAATCAACGGTAACAGGCAGAATTGCTGCATGCGGATTTCCGTGCCCTTCACATGGAAAAAAATATAAATACTACAATTCCTTGCTTGTCATCCAACAAGAAATCTAGGCAACTTCGTCTCTTCCTTTTTACCTTGTTTCTCTTCTTGATTTTCTTTTTATCACATTCTTGATGCGTTTTGTCTTTAATTTGGGAGAGACTAGGCTTCCAACAAATGTATAGGCATCAAATAGCCGTTGATAACAAGGAATTCCTGCATCTTCATATGTTCTAGTCTTTAGATCATACCAAATAAACTTTCTTGAATATGTATGCACTTTTAGGAGAAACTCGTGATCACAATCCTTTGAATATGCTGAAGGAGCCATATGTGTAAAAGTGAAGGAGAATGGTCAAGTGACAACAATTTAGCCCATGAATAGTTGATTCCATTTTCTTTCGTCATCTACATGTCCACGCTACTATGGACAAGCATAGAAACTAAGCAAAGGCAATGTCCTAGGACACCCAAATTCCTGTAGGAATCAGCAGATCCTCCTAAGCCAGGGAGAGGCCTTGCGCAAAACTCCTCTCTTTGAATATCAAATGCAGCAATATTTGATTCATCCCCTTGTGTTAACGACCATTGAAAAGCATGTGAAGTAGTACATATTGTTGCCTATTCCAGAATCCCTTTTGGTTGATAATATAGTGAAGATAACTAGGCACAACAATTGCCGCCCATGAGTTATCTATAAACCATAACTTGAGGGATATGAGTACCAGACCATCCCCTATAAGATCCTTCTGAGAAATCATCAAAACCTTGTAGTCATCTTGAAGTCAATCATGTCTGAATGCATATTCAACTTCAACGCAATGATCATTCTGAAGCCCTGCAAATTCAATAGGTGCTTTTGGTAGGATATGAGATTTGTTGGTTAATGGGTTCCACAACCACAACGCAATCATGGGTAAGATATGGTCTTTAGTGGGGTGTGGATTCTTTGATAGTTCCATACCAAGCAAATCGTTGCAAGAATTTATATATAGAATTTTCTTTCTCCTTACCAACTAAGGAATCAAATAGCTGATCTAAGAGAAGGAAATAAAGAAACACTTGCAAGGAAAATAGCCAAGAGTCTCTAGAGGTTTAAAAGACAGAAAAGCAAAAAGACAACTATTATACAGCAAAATTGACGACAGTAGCAAGCAAAATTGTAAATAGCCAAGGCAGCACCGCAGCAGACACTTGAGATCTATGAGCAAGCCTTAGTTGAGAAATTAACAATCTTCCTGATTTCATATAATTGAGCCCTAGATAAGCCTATAACATTTGGATATTTCACCAGCAGATCGGTAGAGACAAACACTGACGATCAGACCTATACTCCAAGCCAACCTTTTGTGAATCCAGATCAAAAAACAATCTTGAATGCAACAACAGATCAATGAACCATCCTTGCAAATAATATATATTTCTTGTATATATACATTCCATATGTGATATAAAACTAAAAGCTTTCACAATGATGAATCGATATAGCCAACAAGAAGTAGCAAAAATCAAATTCTATTTGATTCCATCAAATGTCTTGAAGCTAAAAATGCAGGTGTTTGCTTCCATCTCTGCAAAAAATCTTAATCCTGAACCTATAACTTCTTTCCATAGACAAGAACCTAGAGAAAAACACATTGGCCTCCGGTAGCAACGAAGAAGAAGGAAAATCTTGGCTATTTCTTCTCTTCATCTCTTCTCATTGTCTGTCTTCTTCTCCAATTCCTGATCCGTTATGCCACTAATTTGGCTGCCATGATTGACTGGGGAAACAAGGCTTCTGTTGAATGTATATGCACGATATTTGCATGGAGCGCCCGGAAATGTAACAGCTTCAATTATTTTCATCCATAGAAACCTACTTTTGCTTTGTGCTAAGAGACCTTTCCTCTCATCTTCACTAAGGCATATCACCAATCCTCCCCCACGATTGCTTCTTCAAACTATAAACCTTAACCTCAGACTCAAAACTCCTCTTCCCCCACCTCCAAACTGCGCCATCCTAAAAACCTTATAATCATCACTCACACAATCATAGCCAAATCCAATCACATACACACTACAAGATTTAGTCCCAAAATACCTTTTCAGATCAATAGGCAAAAAGGCACCACACAATACTTTCTAATTGTTGGGTTCCACACAGCAATATCATCAACAACATTAGAAACACAAAGCAACCCATTAACAGAACCTAAAACTTTGATCCCATGATTATAACACATCAAAGGATGATTCAACTCTTTTAAAGTAAAACAACCACTTGAAACTAAATTTTGATCAAAACCCATGTAGTGAACATGTGAAGTAGTTCTAATGATGATGTAAAGATTGGAACTTGTGTCCAAAGAGTGCTTTAAATGCAATTTTAATGAAGTTTGGACCATCAATTAAAGCACACCATGGTTTAGATACAGACCTGAAACAAGGAAGTTTCTGTGCTTGTAATCTGCAGAGGATTTCTGCAATCATTTCAAGAGGGAGACTTGACTTGCTGAGGCTGAGAAAGTCGCTGTTTTTTAAGGCCTTTGTGCTCCGTAAGAAAGAAAGTGTGAGCTTCAAGGGTAGTTATTAACGGTAACTTGGACAGTGAAGGGCAGCTTTGTCACTTTGGTTTTTGTTAAATGAAGTGTATTTTTTGGTATCTAATGTTTCAGTACTATTACATTTTAGTCCTGTTCTTAAGGAAATGATTCTTGCTCTTTTCCAATAATAATAATAATAATAATAATAATAATAAATAGACAGTCACAGTATTCTAAAATCATTAATAATTGTAGCAAATTAACCCTACCTTAAAAATATTAGCAATTTATTTAAATGGGTGTTTAGTTAATTGGTAAAAAATCGCCATTTAACGTTCAAACATATTATGACGAAGTCTCACTTAGATCTCATACAGGAAAAATTAACAGAAACGGAAGGTTATCCTTGTTTTAGTTTTAGTGTTGAGTGTTTGGGAATGTGTTCATTTTTGTCTTTAGACATGTTTTAAAAATATATTTTATTTAAAAATTTATTAAACTAATAATTTTTAGTATTTTTTTAATGATTTTAATATTTTAATGTTAAAAATATTTTAATATTTTAATGTTGAACTAATAACATGAACAACGCCCATGTTATTTAGCTTATGTGGATTTTTTACATCCACAAATGCTCAAAGTTCAAACGTAAGGCGTGACCCAAGGTGCCAGCAAACTTGTGGCTTTTTTATTTAAAAAAATTCAAGGAAGGGACACAACCCCTTAATAATGACACATGTCAATTTGTTACTGGTAGTTAACCTTAAGCCTTTAGATTAATGACAAGTTGATTGATCAACTTGCAAGATGTCCAATACGAAAGCTCACTTTATTATTGCCTAAGGAAGCAGCAACCGTCACAAATGGCCCATGATATTACTTTGGAAGCATCTTCTTGACACTTTGCTTAAAGCAGCAGCCTGTAAGCATTGTAGCTAGGCAAAGAAATCGCTTTCCACTTTTGGCATCATTGAGGAAATGGGGGCTTGCCCTAGATAGCCAAAAAAGGCTGAAGCGGGTCTGATGAGTACACAGAGTATTTGTATAAAGAGAGAACCATTCCCTATGGAATGAAATGCGTTCGAAGAAATCTGCAGCATTCGCCAAAAAAAAGCTTGCATTTTGTTCAACACAGGCAATCATTTCATGAATCTTGAACTATTGGGGTTGGCAATTGACATTGTTCAAGTTTGGATTGTCCTTGCATTGATGCTCGAAGAACTGTACACTAAAACCATCTAAGCACATCGAATTAAACAGCTTGAGAAGGAAGTAACCAAGTTCAATTATAGGACAAAACCAGATGTTTCCCAGAAAGTTCATGATTCCATTTCCACATCACAAGAACAGAATGGTTGCTTCACAGCCAGGCCAGTGGATTTGGATCTAATGGTCCTAGTGACTCCTTTGATATCTTGCTCAAATCCAATAGCCCTAAATTACTTCCCCTAAAATGAATCTACAAGGCAAAGTACATGTGAATTGTTATTTCCACAGCAAGTCTCCTGTGAAACGTTCCTATCATATCCAGTCATCTACCAGATGCCTATTTATAAAGTGATAAGTGTTTTTTAAAGTAATTTTTATTTTAAACATATCAAAATAATAAAAAAAAAATATTAATTTTAAAAAAATTATTTTGTTTTAAAAACACTTGTAAAACGTAAAAACAACAAACCTACCCATAAAGGCCATAACCTTGCAGAAAAAAACACCATAAATTTATAGGCTAATGACTTCATTTAATCATTTCTGATAAGTTTCCTACAACTTCAAAAAGTACATAGACTAACTTCTCTGTCTTGAAACACTATACATGAGTTCCAGAGTTTTTCTTGCACCGGTAAGGCATAAAGCATCTGATTTTTCTTATCAGAACGTCCTAAAACCAAATCTAACATTGTATAGTACTTTCAGCATAAGGCACAGTATACACTGCTTGGAGCCTTCTTCTCCACATTTTCTGTTTTCAAATTGGCATGTGTAGTCTTCAGTTTCAACCCTGGGTCCAACAGAAAAGAAAAAAAAGGAGCAAGAATATCTGGCGAAACGGAAGTAGCTATCAGCCCTCTGAAACATGAAAACTTAAATCTAATTGCCTTGATCTTTACATTGCTTAAACCAGACAGCAGAATGAAAGCATTAGTTCAATGGGCCAAGCTAAAAGCTCACCTTCTTCCATTTCGCCTTTGTGCGGCTCTTTCTCTGGTGGTCCTACAACTTCAGCTTGAACCCCACAGACAGGAAATTATCCCTGAGAGACACAAATGACATAAAGTACTAAATCAAAATAAACAAATGACCACATGAAGCCTTTGACGGAACAATACAAAATAAGAATTTAAATTTACACAAACTTGCATAAAAATTATTGCTAGAGAGCCAATCAAAAACTGTTATAATGGCTTGTCACCCAAATTGAAAATGTGGACTGACTTTTCATCACTTGCTACTCAAATAAACATAACCTGGAAAAATTATTTAACTTATAAAGAGAGAAAGCAACACCATCCATGAGTCCACGACCATGACTACAAAGTCATTTTTTTGTGAACCAAAATTAAAAACTTAACAGACTACCTATGAACATTACTTGGATTTCTATTTTATTGATGACGATAGGATTAAATGGCTTCAAAAGAATCAAACACATAAAAAAACTCACACTATCTTACCTCTTCTTCCTATCTGCCTTCCTCTTCTCCTCTTCCTCATCTATCTCTTGCTGCTTCTTCCAGCCGTTTCGATCACCATCATTGATCCTAACAAGGCTTTCCACATACATTTCAGAACCATATGAATTCGGTCCACCACGGATCTTTACAACCTTAGCATGCTTATTTTTCCAATCATACCACACAAGCTTTTCATCATTCACTTCCAACAACACCTTACCACCATCCTTAGAATAAGTCAAAGGTCTCAAAAACATAAAAGCACCAATCCACTTAATCCCTTGAACAGAAAACATCTTGCACCAAGATTCCTTCATGCCATACTCCCTCATGACCCAAACATCAACACAAACATACTCATAATTACACATTACACACAAATTCCCTTCCAAAACCCCAACATCAACCTGAAAGCTCATACCTTTGCTCTCATAATTGGGTTGCGGTAATTCGAAAAACTTATCGTTCCTAATATCAAACCCAAGAACACAATCTCTAATACCAAGTTGACGCCTTTGAGGGATAATCCAATGCAAAGCATGACCAGCAAAAACACCATACCCTCTCCTATGCAAAACATGAAAAAATTGTTTGCTTAATAACTTGAGACAAATTGGCAAATCCTCAATTTTCTTCCACTTGTCATTCTTCAAACTATAAACCCTAACTTCATATTCACAACCCAAACCACCACCACCATCGCCATAACCTCCGCCTCCGCCACCACCCTCATCTTCTCTAACGAATTGTGCCATCCTCACCACTTTATAATCATCACCAACAGAATCATAACCAAACCCATAATATACATACCCCGTAATCAAATCTCTTCTGGGAGGCTTAATTTCTACCACGAAACATTTCTTCCACTCCCTCGTAGACAAATTATACACCGCAAGATTCCTCTCCGAATGTCTCAAAAACACCAACCCATTAACCGAACCAATCACCTCCGTGCCCCCAGCGGCGTAAAGGGGGTGGTGCTTAACCTCCACAGCGTCTGAAAGGGTGTCAAAATCGACAGTGAAAAGATCCCATTCTTTGAGGATGACACTGTGATTCGATTTAGCGGTGATGGAATGGTATAGATGGAACTTGATGAAATCTGGGCCGTCGATTAAGGAGCAAATCGGCTTTGATAGAGATCTGAACCGGAGGAGAGATTTGACGGGAAGTTGTTGGAAAATATCGGTTATGATTTCGTGTGGAATTTTCGACATTTTCTTAAGGGTTTTTTGAGGTTGGAGAGAAAGAAATTGTTGCCGCGGCGGAGATGTTTGTTGGGCTTCCGCTATCTAGAGTAGATGAGAGAGTGGACAGCTGGAAGGTAAGCAATCACACGTGACAACGTCTTGACGTGTGGCCCTACAAAATCTGTTGTGCTATGGGGCCCATAAAAAAAGGGGCTCCATGTATCGTTGCAGAGAAGCTCTGAACTATTATCGATTTATATTTTATATTTTAATTGTTTTTAAAATTTTAATAGTTAAATTATTACATGTTTTGATTTTTTTTAAGTTATGTTAATAAATATGTTGAAAAGTGACTGAAAATAACGTGTATAATAACAAAAGTGAAAATAATCGATAAATAAAATATTAAATAATATAAAAACCATATGTTTATATAAAGGAATAAATGATTGGAATAAGAACCCTAAACAAGAATAATAGAAAAATAAAACTAATTTTAGCTTGCATATGATTTGATTTCTTCATTTTAATTATTATTGGATTGGGGGATTCATGAGAAGTAGGATTTTATTCTGTTATTTATTCCTTCATTTGTTTTTAACATTGTTTAATGTATAATTTCTCATTTATTAATTACTTTTACTTTTTAATTTTGTGCATGTGATTTTCATATATTTTTAACATATTTATTACTGGAATATGAAAAAATGATGTAAATATAAACATGTAATTAATAGCTCAACTATTAATAAAATAAACTCTTTTGGGGGTGTAAATCTAAATGAGCAATAGTTCAAGGGTTTATTTTGATTTTTTTTTTTTTTTTGCTATGCTTGTGATTTTCATGTGCTTTTAATGAGTTTATTAATGGAACCTAATAATCTTGGCCACGTGTCCCGTATCAACAAAATCTAAGGTTGTTCGAAGATAATTATTTACGTGGGACACTATTTTTTAATTTTGTAGCATAATTGTTTTAATGTAATATTTATTTAATTATTAATATTTATAAATATTTATTTAATTTATGAATATTAATGTTAATTGGATTCCATTATTTATATAGTTTTCAATAATAATATTTTTTTACAATATTTTAGATTTATGATCGTTGTTTAAGATAATATGATTTACGATTAAGTTTAAGATAATGAATCAAGAAATACTCTATGTGATTAATTAGATAATTAATCTGGATATTCAAGGTTATTGCCAACACTATTTTTTTAATTAATATTGTTATGATAATTGTGGTAGAAAAAGCTGTAAAATCAATTGATAAATAAAAAAAATATAAAAATCAAGAACGGTCAATTATACAATAGCATCCATTCATATAATTTATACAGTTAAGTAATTTAGGCCGACCAAATAAATTTACTATGTGAAAATAAAAGATTATATAAATTTTTTTTACCCAAAATCCTAAAATAATTGAAAAATTATTTTTTCTATCCTCTTTATAGCCACAAAAATATAGAAAATAAAAACAATTACAAATAAACCTTGCACTAAAATATAACAGCATTAAAATTTTATATGAACTAATTACATGGCTATTTATTTTCTCCCACTCAAGGACACAATTTATCACAGACCCAACAATAACAGACACGAGTAACAATGTGCCAAGAAAGGAGGCTATTAATGAATTCTACACCAACCACCCTCCATCCAATTTTTTTCGAAGAAATCCTTCCTTCGAAATGTGCCACGTCACCTCTCTCTGCTAATTATTATAGCTGCTTTAGGACGTTGAAATCACTGGTATCCTTGAACGTTTATGCAAGGCATGATTGATGAAGATCAATTCTTTTAAATCATCATCCACATCCTCCCTGCCATGAACGTTCCAGTTTTCCAGG
>Ga0307515_10006774_pt1 | contig 22802 bp, 11 predicted proteins | sample 17_EM_MG_FD_194513 | JGI IMG/M metagenome (GOLD analysis project Ga0307515, IMG submission 194513) | Populus trichocarpa ectomycorrhiza microbial communities from riparian zone in the Pacific Northwest, United States - 17_EM | ecosystem: Host-associated > Plants > Roots > Unclassified | place... | reverse complement strand
TTAACTCCAATTATATTCTAAGAATTACTATAAGGAAGGAACTATCTAGGTAGGGATTAAGGGTCCTTAAATACATAACCGTACTCCTATAAAATCCTTCTTATATATAAGGTACGTGTGCTCTATCTACTCTATTACAGATTATACAGATCCTATAGATTATACAGATTACGTTATATGATCTTGGTTACCATTCCTCGTCATATAGCTCCACCGGCTCCATTATAGACCGTGCCTAAATTAACCAACTAGCTTCTTCCGACTTTTCCCTAAGTAGTTATAACATTGTACTTAAAGCGTCCGTAATAGTAGGTCCTCTTTTATATTACTATCTACAGTTAGTTATTAAAAGTCTGGGTCGCCTAGTTAATGCGCAGTTCTCACTACTACTTTAAATTTATATTTTATATAGAAAAACCTATATAAATTAAAACCTATATATTCTCCTAGCATCCCAAGGTCAATACTTCGTCTACTAGCCTTTTGCCTTCTATATAGCCTTAAGCCTTCTTAGCATGGATTTAATAAGGCGCCAAATAAGGCTATTTAGTAGCTTCTTTCACGCCTCCTTTAACGCCTTCTATAGAGCTTTTAAATCCTCTTTCAAATCTCCTATAGTGGCTAATTTAGGGTGCAGTTTATAAACTAGCTTTTTAAGAGCCTACCAGAGGTACTTAATTGGGTTAAGATTAGGCGAGTAAGGCGGCCATTTTATAGTCTAGATGCCATACTTCTTAAGGAAGCCCTTTATATATTTAGCGTTATATATAGGTGCGTTATCTTATATAAAATTTTGGCCTAGACGATATTAAAGAAGCAGGCTATAAGTAAAAGTCTCTATATATAAGCTAGCAGAGTACCCGTTTTTCGCGGCGTTAGGGTCTCTCTCTATAATAATTAATAGGCTCCTCCCTACCCTACTATTTAGGGTAAGCTAGATTGCACTCTATACTATCTAGCGGAGGCCCTTTAATATATCCTTCTCTTAAATTATCTCTTTATTCTACTTCTTGTTAGGGTAGCAAAAGTACTACTTTGCGTTTTAACCTAAACCTTATTCCACCAAGCACTTATTAGAGAATTTAACCGTACGGCGCTCCTAATTAAAGTGGCAATACTCTCGTGAGAATCTAAGCCTTAAGGCTGCGTGGCCTGCACTAAATTTAGGCCTTTTCTTGCAACGGTAGTTCGTAAGGCCCTTCTCCTTAAGTAGTCGATAGATAGTAGCCCTACTAACGTACTCTACCCCCGCCTTGATTATGAGAGGTTTATACTTAATTTTAGGCGCTCTACGAGCAGCTCAAATAGCTGCACGCTTCTCCCTTTAGCTAAGCTTCTTAGGCCTACCAGATCTTGGTAGAGATTTAAGGGTTTTGTAGTTGCTCCACCTCCTAATAGTCTTGTATACGCAGCTTGGATGAACGTCAAATTCATACGTAAGCTCTGCCCTTGATACACTAGCCTTATACTTTACCAACAAGGCTGTACGCGCCGCAGGCGTCAATTTAGCCTTCGGCCTGCGATTTCCACTTATTTCCTGGCCGAACGAGCGCCTCATCGTTGTGTGGTGGTGGTGGGTAGAAGGTAGAGGGTTGGTGGTCGCGGTCGCGTATACGCGAGCGCACCGACCAAGCGACCCAGACTTTTGACGTAGTACTGTATTCTACTTTTATAAGTAGAGTTCTTTTTAACTATAGCGCTTTAAGAGAGTATCGTTATTAGTATATAGGAGTTCTATCTAGTTTCTTAATAGGTGTCTTCTTAAGTAAAGGCTAAGTTATAGTTCCTAATTTTTACTAGTAGGTAGGGTCGGCCTTTACGGCTAGTGTTTTATAGTTAGTTTAAATTTCTTTAATAAAAAGGGCAATTTTAGTCTATTTTATGGCCAGATAAACCGCTTTTATTATATATTTAACTAGTAGTTTTTAAGGGGGACCTAGCCTTCTTCTATAAGATATAAGAATTAAGTTTAAAATTTAGTAAAGAGTTAGTTTAGTTTTATTATTAGGCGTTTTATACTTTATTTAGATTAATATAAATAGTAGCTAGGTATTATAGTATTTTACTGATAAATATAAACTAGGTAAGGGGGTTGTTCTTAAACTTAGCTTAAAGGTAATACTAGGTACTTCTAGTAGCCTACCTAAAAAGGTAGAGTATTTTAGCTTTTTTAAAGAGGAAATAGTTATTATTAACATAGAGTTTTCCTTATACTTAAATCCTCTATTTTTAAAAGTAGGGTTTATTCTATTAGATAGTAGTTAAGGGTTAAAGGGTTTAATAGACTTTGATTACTTTCTTATTATATTCGTACTCCCTAGTATATTATATTTAGTAAAGTCAACTAGTTAGCTAGGGCTTTAAAAAGGGAATGCTAGGCTATTTTATAGGGCTATAAGGCTTTCTAGGATCTCTTATAGGGTCTCTTATATATTATTTTACTTTAAAATAATTAGCTTTTTAGCTAGCTATAAGGGCATAAATCTGCTTATATATGTCTATAGTATTATTATTATCTTTAATTTACAATTTTAGCTAGATCTTAGGTTTCTCTTAGGTAAAGGTAGTTCTTTTAAATAAGCTTACTTTAGTTGCCATTATTGGCTTTTTAGGGTTTATTAAAATTATATAATTTAGTTTTAATTTTAGTGTTTTTTTTAGGGATATAGATTAAGTACGGTTTAGCCTATAAAGTGGGATATTATTAGGGCCTTCCTAGGTAGTATAAGGTAGGTAACTTTTAGTGTCTAAGTATAATACGTTAACGTGTTATTGCAGATAACGGTTTTTTTAGAATAGGATATTTTTAAGGCCTTTCTAGGTAATATAGGGGTAAGCTTAGTATAATATTATAGCTTAAATAAAAGCTATATTATAAAAATATTAAGTAAAGGAGAAGGAAAAGGGGCCGCTAAAACTAATATAAATAAATATATAAGACAACTGCTAAGGCGCTAGTAGTAAGTGAGCCAATTATAGGGTAGGCAGAATATGGCAGTATTGTAGCAGAATTTTGCAAGTAACGCGCTTAGCGCTGTTATACTATTTAAAATCCGACATTAAGCTATAAGATACCACCTAAGATAAGACCCACGATAATACTAAGAGAGTTAAGCTCTAGGTCTTAGGGAGATATAAGTATAGTAGAAAGCGATAACTTATAAATAGTTATAATAAACTAACTTAGAGAAGTAGTAGATTGTATTAATATTAATTAGGTAGGTTTTAAGAGTAAGTTTAATAACTTCGAAATAATAAAGATAAATATACCACTGATTAAACGATTCTTAAGAGAAAGGCTAAAGCTTAAGGGATTCCTTATATAAATTAAGCTAAAGATATAGTATAAAGGAGCTAAGCTACTTACATTATTAGACCAGGTCGCGTATACAGGATTATTCTTAATAGGTTAAGCCTTAGAATAGTTTAAACCTTATTTTATAGAGATATAAGCTAATAGAATAGCTATAACTAAGTTAGAAGTTTAATATATATTATTAAGCTAGGGCGGGTATATAAATAGACTTATATAAATATACAGAGATCTAAAATTGTTAAAATCGTAGAACGGAAGTTATATAAACTTATATAACATACGTCGGCAATAAACTATATAACGTAACTCTAAACACTAATAGTGTAAGGGGATCTTGTAGATAGGGGGCTATAAGGACACGATTGGAACAGGATAGATTGGTAAAAGAGATGAATCCTTAAGGAGGTAAGGCCTCTAGGATTGTAAAGACTATATACTACGGGTATATGCCTCTAGTACGTAACCGGTGACTATTTAAGGGGCGTCTGGGGGTTATCCTAAGGGTAACCCAAGGTGTCCGCAATAATATCCCTTACATTACTTCCCCCCTTCTTGCGGTTAGCCCCTAATTGCCATTATTTTATAATAGGGAGATTATAAGGGCTCGTCCTGGAAGAGGTTCGGAGAGATATTAAAGAGGTATTAGTATGCCGCTGTATATTATCTATCTATCTAGCCCCTGCTTTAAACTCCTGAAAAACCTTAATAAGGAAAAAACATAACTGGAGAAAAGATGTGAGGATTGCTAGGAGACCTATTGGAAGCCTACTAGAAGTATACTGGTGACTACCTAGGCTAATATAGGGATTTTTATATAACTTTACTTCTAAGCCTTTATGCTAGTCTATAATTAATTATAAGTATTATAGGTAATTTAGTATTCTAGTATAGTTCCGTAGAACCTTTAGTATAGGATTTAACGTATAGAGCCTTGGCTTGCCGTTGTCTTTAACTACTAAGATATAGTCTATAATCTTTTCTTATAATCCTTTTCTTATAATCCCCTGCGTTACTAACATATTGCTCCCACATTTGCCCTTAGGCTATTAGATGCGGTTAGGGTATTAATTAGTTAGTTAAAGAGACTTATCTCTTAAGATTTAGTGCATATGGTTTTAAATCTAGTGGTCCTATACCGTATATTTGGCGTAGCTCTACTGCCTAGCAAATAGGGACATTTTGTAATAGCAATTGTAGCTATTATACAATTATTAAGAACGTCTATAACGTTATTCTTTAATACTGTGGTATTGTTTTAGGTTTAATTTAACCTATATACGTCTTAATTGCCTTCCCCCGGCCGCGTAGTTAGTTTTTATAAGGAAGTAATAGTTAAATAACTTATACGCGTGTTTCCTTTCTTTTAAATAGCGCTATTATAACGGAGTTATATTAGTAAGGTTGCGGCTATTTACTAGAAGGGTATTAGATAGTAAAGTATAAAGACACTTTACTTATTAAGCTTAATCCTTTTCCTTAACACCTTACTTCCTATTATTAACCTTTGTCTAATTTAGACGTATCTTTAATATATTATTAAGATTTTCTTCTTTTTTATTATAAATTTAATATGCCTCTTCGTTCTCCTACTAACTGCTCTTTTAAATAAATTCTATAGCGTATTCTGGCCTTGCCTTTATATATAGAACCCTAACCCCCGCTAACCTGTAACTGGTGCTGGTCCTACCTAAATAATTTTGCCTATACGTCTTTAAAAGATTAGAAATCTAATAATAGGATTTTAGAGGCTTGTAATAAGACGCACTATATTAGATCTAATACCTTTAGTCCTTATAATCGATGTATGCGTACTAAGAGCGGCAGTTACATTAAGGTGAGCTTCTCTATCCTTAATAGATTTCTATTGCTGACTTTAAGCTTTAATAGCCTAGGCCTAAGTAGTGACGATCTTTTAATATCCTTAACTACTATATTACCCGGGCTTTATCTTATTTTAGTACTAATGCTAAACGTTTTAGTCGAATTTAAGACTATGCCATAGCTATCTACACTGCCTATAATTCTTAGTAAGCTAGCTAGTAACGCCTAATGCGAGAGTAAAGTTGGTATACTAAGGATAGAGTACGGGATGGGGGTAATAAGAAGAAGGTCGCTGTCTACTATAGGAAGAAGTTCGCGCATACGCGTTAAGTTTCGAAAGAGCATAATATAATGCGGTATTAGGTAGGTTACCCTTTAGGTACCTAGCGGATAAGTAACTAATAGTTGCCGTAGCAAGGTCTTAGTGGTTCTAGACTATACTAGCTAGTTAATATCTCTGTTTATTCTGGGCTTAAGTATATCTTTATTAACTATAAGCTTACGCTATAAGAGCTTTGTTAGTATTAGTTTGGACCTAATATTAGTATTAAGCGTTTAAGAGTCTCTGCTCTAGCTATACCTTATCGTCCTACCCTTGTTTTTATGCCTACTTATACACCTACTAAGGCATCTAGATCCTATTCTTATTAGCTATTACTTAGTAGCCCAATAGATACTAATCCTGCTCCTAATGATAATAAGGCATAGTGGCTTTTTAGATTAGGCATTTATGGTTTAGACTTTTAGGATTTGTTCTTATATATAGTAGCAATTGAGGACCTTAATTAGGTGCTCGGGAAGGCCTTAGAAGGCTTTTAGGAAGGGCTTAGAAGCCCTAAGAATAGTGTTCCTGGTATAGATTAATTAATAGGTATACAATTCTAGTAAAATGCCCTATTAATTCTATGCTATATATATAAAAAGGCTAAGGACTAGTCCTGCCTTAGGCTATAGCCCTAATCCTCATAGTTTCTGGAGCTTGTCCGTTCCCTATCTAATTTAACCTATTTACTCTTTTCGCGAGCTTTCTTTATAGGTCGCGATAACACTATAGTGTTAGAGCGCTTTCTGCGACTTATAAATTGTGGACCTTAGTCCTAATATTCTTTTAGAATATCTTTATAATAATTAAAGTGATCCTCTAGTTCCTATATAGAGTCCTTAGTAGGCCAGCCTAGCTATTTAACTTTAAATTAAAGCTTATTCTTAACAGACTTATAGTATAGTATAGCTTTAACCTCGTACTACTCGCCCACTACCTTAAGGTGTTTAATTAGGCCTAGACGGAAGTTCTTTTCCGGTAGTAGTTTATGCTATGGCTCTAGTAGGTTTATATAAAATACTAAATGCATATAGGCCATAAATGGGGGTAACTAGAGACGATAGGCTAGCTTACTAATTTGTTCCTTAATTTAAAAGGGGCCTAGGTATCTTATATTAAGCTTCTTTAATAGTTAACGGGTCTTAATATTTGTTAAACGTAATAGAACCTTATCGCCTACTCCAAAATGCTTATCTTAGTGCTTATAGTTATACTAAAGTCTTTACTGCTTTTAGGCATCTTATAGGCTCTGCTTCGCATACTTTTATTACTCCTCCTATTCCTAAAGGTATCCTTATACTCTTTGGTAGATGTCCTTAAACTTCCTAGTAGGATCCTATAACTAATTATACGGCCTTAGCTAGTAATTATTAGGTATACTATTAAACCCAAATAGTCGGACGCTATAGGCAATCTGGATTAGTGCATACTTATACAATATATATTGCTTTAAATTATAAGCGTACTCCGCGTATGGAAGTAGCTTATACTAATTGTCTTACTAGTAGTTTAAATATATCTATAGGTAAGACTCTAGTTCCTAGTTCTGGCGTTCTGTTTACCTATCTATCTACAGGTAAAAAGCCGTACTATAATAGTGGTCTATTTTTAAATAGAAGTATAGATTTGACTAGTACTAACTTATAAAGACGCTGCCCCTATTAGTAATAATAGAGTACAGCTAATCTACTTTAAGAAAGTATTTCTCCTTAATTAAGTTGGTAAGCTCTTATATATTAATTGTCTTGTTAACGGGAAGGTATTAGACGTACTTTAAAAACCTATTAATAAGTATAAGGACTAAATCGTATGTTCGTCCTTAGCTATCTTTAGATGGCGGGAGATCCGTAATAAAGTCTATGGCGTAATATTGCTATAGCTTACTAACGGGGGGAACTAATTTAAGTAGACCCTATAGCTTATGCCTACGGATCTTATATACTTAATACTTCTTATAATAGCTAATATACTCCTTTACTTCCTAATTAAGCCTTAGCCAATAGTATTTACGTTAAAGTAATTTCACTGTCTTTACTTAACCATAGTGGCCGCCTAGAGGATTATTATAATTCTTTATAAGAATCTTCTGTTATAGATTTGCTTCTTATAGCACCTAAACCTTACCACCTCTATATAGTAGGCCTATTAGGTTTAGTTCCTAATAGTAGCGCCTAGCAGCTTCCTTTCTGTTACGTTTCCGGTTTACTTCCGCATTAAGGATAGTATAGAAAGCGTCCCTCCGTTATACCTTATAAATAAGATCTATTAACCTTTTAGATAGTTCCTAGATAAAAGCTATTTTGTCCTATACTACTCTAAGTATAAGACTAGATAGTACTATAGATCTTATAACTCTTTAATACGTATATATTAGGAAAGCCGCTATAAGGTTAAAGTCCTTTAGTTATTATAGGGCTCTGAGTTCTAATTGCTTTATAGCTTCGCTATTGGTTTAAGGGGATAGCTTAGTAATTAGGGATAGTGTATTACTAGGTTCCGAGAATATATTAGGGACGTCCTATCTAGGTATATTTAGACCCTTATTAGTAACGGACTAGGTACTAGCCGGAACATTAGTGGAAACTAATAGGGCTTATACCGCCTAAGACTTAGTATATAGAGCTGTGGGTGCTTAAGCATCCTATACCCGGAGCTTATTCTATAATATAGGGAGTAAGATATTTATTATCTGTTTTCCTTTTCCTATTTTAAAGCCTTTAGTATAGTCTAGCCGTCGTGACGGTTTATTAGCAGGGTTGTTTTCCCCTAGCTTATATTTAATTTTAAAATTAAATCACGTAAGCTTCTCTGCCTATCTAGCTTATTAAGGTATAAGCTCCTTTATAGTTATAAAGTAACGTAGATTATAGTAATCTAAGAGTATATAAGTGGTATAGCTCGCGTACTTAAGGTAGTGTCGCCACTGTTTAAAGCAGTTAACTATAGCTAGTAGTTCCTTATCGTGGGTATAATACCTAACTTTAGGTCCCTAGAATTTTCTATTATAAAATACTACTAGTCTCTAATGGAGCTAGGTAGCGTTTAGATGCCTATTAGGTTATAGTAGGATACTAATAAAGGCAAAATTTAATATATTAGTGATTATTATTAATGGCTAATCTAGGTTAAAATGCCGCAGTAATAAAGCTTCTATAAACTTTATATAAAGTTCCTAAAAGGCCTCTTAGACCTTTCTGGGCCATAACCATAGCTTATACTATTTAGTTAGTCCCTTTTTAGTTTTTTTCCTTACCGCCTTTAAGCTTTTTGCTCCTTAGATTAGGTCTTAGGAAGCTTTTATAATATAGTTAAATAGGTATTAGGCGATATCTAAGTAGTTATAGATAAAGCGCCTATAGAAATTAGTAAAGCCTAGAAACACTTAAATATCCTAATAGCTTTTTAGCTCTGGCCACTCCTAAATTATCTATACCCGTTCTAGGTCTATAACTACACCTATAGGCGTTATAATATAACCTAGGAACTCGACCTGCTTAGTATTAAAGATATACTTTAACGCTTTAGCGTAGAGGCCCTAATTATCTAAACGTTCCAGCACTTCGCGGATGTGTTACTTGTGTTAATCCTCGTCTTCTAAGTAGATTAAGATATTATCTAAATAGATAACGTATATGCGGTTAACTAGTCCCCCTAAGGCTCTGTAAATATATAATTAGAATGTCGTAGGTGTATTGGCTAGCCCGAAAGGTATTACTAGATACTTAAAGTGGCCGTATTAGGTCTTAAAAGCGGTCTTTTACTTATCCCCTTCTTTAATACGGAGCCTATGGTAGGCGTCTTATAGATCTAGCTTTATAAAGATCTTCGCCCTAAATAGTTAATCTAGCATTTTACTAACCAGTAGTAGTAGGTAATAGTTCTTAATTATAATCTTATTAAGACCGCGATAGTCTATATATAGCCTTATAGTTTTATCTAGTTTTAAAACAAAGAGGATCGGTACGCCTAACGGCGACTTACTAGGCTAGATCCACCCCTTTTCTAGTAAGCTATTAAGGTACTCCCGTAGGATCTTAAGCTCTTTACGCGAGAGGTTATAGATAAAAAGGTTTAGTGGTTGTTTGCCTTCTTCTAAATTAATTATATAATCGTACTCCGAGTTCTATAGTAGGACTTTAGCTCTCCTACCCGAAAATACCCTTAGTAAATCCCTTAGGCCTACTAGAATATTTAATAAATTAGGGTCGCGTTTATCCTCCGCGTTATTATTAGGTAGGTCCTAGAGCTCCCTTAAGATACTTATAGGCAGCGTTATGCGCTATAGTGGTTGCTTGTATATAGTTACTACTATATATTAAACCGTTTTATATAGTAGCTAGTAGAGGGTAGGGAACTCCTTAACGCAGCGTTTAAGGTACTATAGTATACTCTCCGTATATTGCTTAAGCTAGAGTAACCTATGGTGGTTAAAGTATCTTATAAAATCCTTAAGATTGCTGCCTCCCTATAATATCTCCGTAACCTATCTAGTAGTTCCCCGTAGGGTCTCTATTATAAAGGGGTTATTACCTATATTAGGCTCTATACCTATCTTGCTATTAAATAGGGGTTGGATCTAATACTCCTTTAGGTATAGAGCGTACACTATTTTACCTAGGGCTATATTCTCTAGGATATTCTTTAGGCTTATTAGTAATATACGCCCTTCTAAATCTTTATTATTTCACTATTTAAAGGCTCTAGTTTTAAAGCGTATCTTAGGATCTACTTCCGCTAGCTAAGGGTATCTAAGGATAAGGTTATAACCTACGAAGTTAGCTACCTAGAAGGGTTGCGGGCCGACTACCTTAGTGCGGTTATATATATCGGCCACTAATACTATAAGCTTATGGGCACTATATAGCTTAATCCAATGCTTATTTAGGAAGCCTATAATAGGTTTCCACTACCTTTACAATAGAATAAGTTTATGCTCTTTTACCAAATTATATTATATAAGATTAATTTCAGCACCGCTATTATATAGTACTTGGAACTATTATACCTTATCTATAAGGAGTGTTATTTCTAGCTTAATAGTAATATAGAGAGTCTCTTCTTCTATATTTTGCCCTAGTTATAGCCAAAAGAGGTCTATAACTAGGGCTTTTCTTTTTTTAGATTATTAGTGCGGTTATTGCCCTACTTATTTTTCTAATAAAATCTACCTCTAGAGTTTTCTCTTAACTTCTTAAAGTGTTCCTATAAAGGTGCTAGATAGGTATTAGGTTGGCCTTAGGAGTCTTTCTTATTATTTAAGGTTCCTAACTTTAACCCTTTTAAAGTTCTCTTTAAGAACGGCTTCTTTAAAGGTTGGGTCTGCCCTACGTTACTACTAAAGTGCCCACGCTTTTAGTAACCCTCCGGCTTTCTACTAGAAGAGGTCTAGTTCCTTACCGCATCTTTAGCGTTTAAAACTGCTCGTTTAAAATCCGTATATATAGTAATCCGCGATAGGGCTCCCACGCGCTTTATTTTATTATAAATTACTAGCTTAATTCTAGCCTAAATAAACCTAATCTTCTCCTTCTTACGGATGCTACCGTCCTTATTTTTAAAGGGCTCTAGATCTATTTACTAAGTATAAGTTTCTATAAAGTTTATAAACTAGCGGAAGTTATAGCGGTCTAGCTATATCCCATTCTAGAATAGCTCTATATTATTATATTATATAATATATAGATCTTAAGTCTATTTCTTTAGAAAGGTTTACAGCTATAGCTATATAGTAATTTACTCTTTATTAAGCTAATTAAGTGCGATCTAGTTTAGTAATCGGTCTTTAATCTTACTAATAATCCAGTATATACGCTCTTTGGTATTATCTCGTATTATTAGTATCTTAAAGAAGTTGTCTACCTTACGAACCCAATCGTCTAACTGCTAGGCGTTAGGTCTATAGCGGAGTTCTAAACTACTAAAGGCCTTAGCCAGTTAGTCTATATCCTTTTTCCGTTTATAGTATAGATAACTCTCTAAGTCTTCTACACCTCCTTAGGTAGGTACTAGGTAGCTCCTAAGAAGCCCTTAACCTTAACTAGGTTATAAAAGAATTTGCCTAGCTTAGATTAGACCCTACTAGATCTAGATTTACCCTTAAAGAGTTCTAATATATTTATTAGTGGCTTCCTCCCGCATAGCTTTTAAGAGCCTTGCGATAGCTTCCCGATATCTATCTTAAAGGAGATTAATATAAGGCTTTTAACCTTCCGAACTTAGGCCTAGGGAAGCTTCTACTATAAAGGTAGTATTAGTACTAGTAGCTAGTATAGGCTTCCTAACGAGGCTTAGGTCTTAAGTTAGTAATTAGCTTAGATTACCTAAAGGGGTAGGCCCGCTTGGCTTATAAGTAGTCTATATACCGCCACTATACTAATTATAGGCTAATAGTCTTCCGGGAGGGTTCCGGTTAGTTCCCTAGTTAAACGCGTTAGTATATTTCTCTAGCATTTCTGGCTTAGGGGAAGATCTTAAAGTTACCTCTAGCGCTTAATCTTCTAATTAGCCTAGGTGGGGCTAAAGAGGTTCTAGTTACTTTCTAGTAGCGTTGTAACCGTTATAGAGGGTATTTATATTTTCCTTAGCGTTGCTAGTAACCGTAGGTATACGAGAGTCTTTAAGCTCCTAGAGCATCTAGGTATTAGGGCTTATTCAGCCATCTTACCTAAAGGGTTATATTATTGCAATCTCTCGCTATTAGAGGGACCTTCCTGTCTTTGCGCAACGGCTTTCTATACGGTATCCGTGGAGTTTCTATTTAGGTTGTTACGAGATTTTAAAGGAGGATAGTAGTTGTGAATAAAAGATGTAAACAAATAATCTAGTCCTTAAAGCCGACTACCCTTCTAAAAAAGAGTAGGAAGAATTCAAATATAAGGGGATCTTGTAGATAGGGGGCTATAAGGACACAATTGGAATAGGATAGATTGGTAAGAGAGATGAATCCTTAAGGAGGTAAGGCCTCTGGGATTATGGAGACTATATACTACGGGCACGTGCCTCTAGTATATAACTAGCGACCATCTAAGGGGCGTCCGGGGGTTGTCCTAAGGGTAACCCAAGGTGTTTGCAATAATATCCCTTATAAATAGCGCAAACTAAGTAGAATAAAGAGGCGTTAATAGTATAGTACGGACAAGGACTAAAGGCTAAAGTTTAGATAATAGTAATACCTATAGAAGATATAAAAACTGTAAAGGAATTAGCTAATTCTTAATTTTTAATTAATTTTTAATACTGTCCCTATTTAGATCTATATAGATAAATACTATTAAGTTAGGTATAAAAAACCTCTAATAGAGATATAAGAGGTAATATAGTATACACCGTAGGTAATACCCGTACCATATTAACGGAAGGAAAAATACAGTTAGGTCGCTACTCTAAGACTTCTATAAGGGAGTGTCCTAATTGCCTATCTTGCCCTATCTATTATTTATACTATACTTCTACTTAATTATAAATTGCCGTAAGATTGCCGTAAGGTCTTATATATGTGCCCTTACTCCTATTTAAATGCCCTATATATATACGCCTAGAAGGTAAATACTTTAAGGATTATAGAGCTATATAAACCCCTAAGCACCTCCTACTAAAATACTAACTATATTGGGAAGAAAGAGAAGAAATACAAGGATAACGAAGCTCTTCTCTCTCCTTAAATAAGCTTTTTTATACAAAAAAAAAAGGAAGAAAAGCACTTTTTTTATTTTTAAGTAGGATATAAATAGCTATTAGAAGGTAGCTAATAGCAGCAGGATTGCTAGAAGGAGGTAGCTCCTACTAAACTCCTAGTAGATAGATAATAAAAAGTAAAAGAACAGAAATAAAACTATAGAAAGGACAGGGATAGGCATTAGGATTTCTTTTTACCGTTTTTCTACTATTTTCTTACTACCTAATAGTTGTTAGCAACCTAGTATTTTATTAGGAAGCGGTAAACCCCAGTTTAAAGGGTTATAAACTACTAGGACATAGCTACTAGTATATATTAAGCTGCCTAGAAAGGATTTATATATATAGAACTATAGCGCTATAGCCTAGAGGCTGTATATATAGTATTATACGTAGTATAATATAATAGATATATATATACGCCTACGGTCCTCCTACTTGCAGTATAATTTCCATCCTAAAGGAACAGCGGGACGAATTTAAACTATTATAGAACTAGGTGTCTTATCCTAGGGCCCCAACCTAAGTCCCCTATGTATACCCCTGGCCAAAGATATAGAGGAAGACGAAATACCGCGAATAAGTCTAGGCTATTAGGTAGGATAAGGAATAAGAGGGTTATTATAGACTTTCTGGGGCGTATACGATTCGTTTAGTTGCCGTGCCGTGCCGTGTATAGATGTCGTATAGTGTAGTGACGTATGCCGTATAGGAGGAAGGGGGGACGCCGGAGGCAGGGATTCATATAACTATGCTATTAGTTATATAAGTTATAATTACTATATAATCTAACTAATCATAATTATAATCAATCTTTTAATTATGATTATATGTTTATAATTAATATAATCACCTAGGGTAAGAACTGGTAGGGATGAATATAGTAATAAAGCTTTAGTGTTAAGAAAGTTATTTATTAATTTTCCTACTATATAGTCAGCGCTAACTAAAAAGCGTATAAAAAACGTCCATGCGGGCTTTCTTAAAAAAAGTTAATATATACGCGCCTACGCGTCACTGTGTATATTATCTAGAGTTTCACTTTAATCACCATTTACCTATATTTACACCTACTCACCTAATTAGGAAATTAGTATATAATCAATGTAATCAATGTAATCAATTAGAATCAGGTGCGGTGATTTTATAATAATTAAAATCAATGGGCTGATTACGATTACGTTGATTATATGCATCCCTGGCCGGAGGTAGATACCGTGTTTCAAAAAATCAATTAGAGTGTACGTAAAGATGTAGTAGCTGTGTGATAGGTATTACTGTACTCTTAGTATATATAAGAAGGCATATTACTAGTAGTTACGGGCTAAGACGTGGGGGGATGGTATAGCAGCAGTGGCAGTGGCAGCAGCAGGGCAGTGGGGCAGCAGCAGGGCAGCAGCAGGGCAGCAGCAGGGCAGCAGCAGGGCAGCTACTTAGTTTTAAAAGGGTAGAAGCCCGCCGAAGACGCGAGAAATCTGCTAAATTTCTCGTAAAGGGAAAATTGAACTTGGCGCCACTACATCCACTCCCATCAGTGCCGTTTCCAAAGCAGAACTTCCTTGGAATAACGGCTTTTTATTACTTGTGCGAATCGCTTTTTTGCCTATGCTGGTCCTTGGGGCGTTAGACTTCTTCATTGGCAGGCTTTTATGCTCCGAGGCGTGGATGGACGTTCTGCAGCGGGCCAAGAGAGCGAAACCCGCTTTTCATGGATTCCGGGCTGGTCGCGTGGGCGTGGAGGTGACGCCGCGCGGTGGATGCTGCGTAAGAGGTGTAGGCGGATGGGCCCGGCTGAGGGTTGAGATAGGCGGATTAGCCATAGTCCTTTCTCCCGTTCTCGTAGTATTGGCATTGTAATTAAGGCATATGTGAGTGGTTGGAGGCCAGGCCAATTAATATCTGAGTCGTTTCGACTATCAGAAAATGGGATAACTTTTGGGCCACACCGAGGAGATTACTTCTGAGCATTCAATGCATATTCCCACATTCCATGTCAGCCATCATCTCCCATCAAAACCGTATGGTGGTGCTGATGAAGCTGGAAAATGATTGAGCATAGACACTACCAAGAGACTTTAAGATTTTTTACTTAAATTTTATACTACATTAACAAATCCATATACATGAAATACGCTCTAATCTCCCCACCCTTATTCACCCTTAATTCTATCCAAAGAAAAAACAGCACACATCTAATCATCCTCTTCTTCCACCACCGCCTTCGCCGCAAGGATATACCTATCATTCCCATGTCCATCCACCTCATGCTCCAGCGCCAGTTTGCTGAGCGCCGCAATCATGTTCTCGATCGCCGGGTCCTTGTGGCTGCGATCCTTGCGGCCCAAGTTGTTGAGCCAAGTAATGCGGTTGAGCAGGTAGTAGACGATAGCAATAACGATCGTGACGCCGATCGAGTATCCCCAAACCACGACAACAGTGACGATGTCGGTCCAGCCGTCGCCGCGCTGGTGCACGTGGTCGGCCGGGTGGTCGACAGGCGGGTTGCCGGACAGCCAGCCGAAGAGACAGAAGATCGTCGCCAGGGCATCCACACCGAGGATCGCGAGGACGAGCTGCCATGACGGCCAGGTCTTGCCGCCACGCGTGACGAAGATGAGCCAGTTCTCGGTCAGCGAGACCTCGAGGAACAGGATCTCCTGCACGGAGCCGAAGTTCTGGATGATGCCGCCGTTCGGGAGGTACAGCGTGCCGCGGATGACCCAGGTGCCGAGCGCGAGGAGCACGCCGAGGATGACGGAGATGATCCAGATCTTAGGGAGCTGCCATTCGACGGGGCGGGCTTCCGAGTGGGCATTGTCGTAGGCGACGGCGACAGTGGCTAAATCGGCGAAGAGGGCGATGAAGACGATGAGTTCTACGCGCATGGTCTCGTTGATGATGAGCATGGAGGTGACGAGGTAGATTTCGAGATGCAGGCAGAGCGCGATACGGTATTGGATGTAGGCCTTCATACGCTGGAAGATCTGTCGGGCAGTCTTAATAGCGAGGACGATGGTGCTGAGACCAGGGGCCAGGAAGACGATATCAGCAGCTGCTTGGGCGGCTTCTGAGGCGCCCTCGACCGCGATACCGCAATCGGCTTTCTTCAAAGAAGGAGCGTCGTTGACACCTGGGCAAGTTAGTTTGGCACAGGACAGAAGACGAGTAGGGAGTCGCTACCATCTCCAGTCATAGCCGTAAGATGACCTCTCTGTTGAAGCATCTCCACGACTTGATATTTATGTTCAGGGAAAACCTCGGCGAAACCATCCGCGCGCTCAACCAAGTCGTGCTGGGTAGTACCAGAAATACCACCGTGGATGAGTTTCTGAGAGTTGTAAACCTTTGTTCCGAGAGCAAGCATCTTGCAGGTTTCCTTGGCAATAGCAATGGCATCACCAGTAAGCATCTTGACGGGGACGCCAAGTTGCTGTGCTTCAACAATGGTCTGAGCAGTGTCCTCACGAGGAGGATCGAACATAGACAGTAGACCAAGAAGGATCCAGTTACCATCATTCTTCTGGTAGGCTACGCCGAGAGAACGGAAACCCCTTCTGGCGAATTCGGTGGCCTTGTCCTTGAATAGATCGGAAGTCTCCCTGTCGCAGTTTGTTAGGTTGAGAATGGCCTTTGGTGCACCCTTTGCGCAGACGTATTTGTCGCCGCCCATATAGCAAACAGAAGTGATGCGCTTTGAGACAGGGTCGAAAGGGGTGAATTTCTCAGTCTTCCAGCCTTGCCGAAGGATTTCTCGTGCCTTTGGGTAGCGCTTCATTGTTAGAATTGTCACCTTGTCAATTGGGTCGAGTGATTTCAGGTTGTGAGATGAGGCCAAAGCTGCAATAGCCATCATCCAGTTAACGTCCTGACCTTCAGCGACATATGGCTCGCGAATGCTGAGCTGGTTGGCAGTTAAGGTACCAGTCTTATCAGAGCAGAGAACGTCGACACCCTAGCATATTGGTCAATCAAGTAGATAGGATTTAGAACAGAAGATATCCATACAGCCAAAGACTCGATAGCCGTCAACTTCTGCACAATGGCTTTCTGCTTTGCCAAGTACGCGGCACCGACGGCAAGTGTCGTTGTGGTGACAACAGGGAGACTGTAAATGCATGTTAGCTAACTGCGAGTTTGAAAGTCGTATGACTCAGATTTTCACTTACCCGACGGGAACACCAACAATGAGCAGGATAAGGGCATAATGCAGCAAGTTAACAGAGCTGTTTTCAGGCGTAGCGATTTTCAAGTGGTGGTAGAAACCGCCAATCCAAGCGATCGAATCCAGAAGACGACAAGGATCAGCAAAGTCGTACCGATGGAGTTCATGATAGCCTTGAAATGACCCTGGTCTTTGGCTCCCTGAACGAGACTAGCGGTGCGTCCAACGAAAGAATGCTTTGCCGACGTGATGGTAACAGCATATGCTTTACCGCGCTTGCAGCCAGTAGTGTAGTAGACTACGTCTCCCATGAACTTGTCAACGGCAAGGGATTCTCCAGTGATGGCGGACTGATCGCAAGCAACAATAGTATGGCCTTGAGCGAGATGTTCGTCTTCATCGTGGTCGTCATCCATGTCATTGTCTTTCTTCTCATCATCAGGATCTTCGTCAGAGGAGAATTTGTCCTCCTCTTTCATCTTCTTGTATTTCTCAAAATCCTCAGGTGCATAGTAGTCGCAGATGAGTCTGGCATCAGCTGGTACAGTTTGACCTTCTTCGATAATGATCTAGGTACGTTAATATTGCATGGCCTTCAGAGAAGGTCTTGTACCCACAATGTCACCAGGAACAATCTCACGGGCGAGGATTGTCTCCTCACGGCCATCACGAACGACAGTTGCTTTCATGGCAATGTCACCCTTCAAGCTAGCAACGACATCGGCGGCCTGCTTCTCTTGGTACCAACCGACAATGGCGTTGAGCATAAGAATACCAATGATGACGCCGAAATCGACCCAGTCTCGGAGACCGGCAGCAAGAATTACAGCGAGCTCCATAACTATTCCAGAATTAGCATTATACTAACTCCAGATGGGAGGAAAGCTCACCATAGAGAATAGGGCCGGTGAAGTAGGACAGGAACTTCAAGAACATGTTTTCCTTCTCAGTAGCAAGTTCATTGGGCCCAAAACGCTTGCGTCTCTGGTCGACCTGCGCAGCGCTGATGCCCTGCTTGATGTCGGCATTGAGCCAGTCGTCGGGCACCACTCCCGTGTCTGAGCCAGCGGCCTCGCTCGAGGTGCCGCGATGCCAGAAAGCCCACCAGTGACCAGATTTGCGGGCGTCAATAGCATTTTTCAAGTGGTCCTCCTCCTCGAGCGCGACAGCCTTCGGGTCACGATAGGTGGTGATGTACTTCTGGAGAGCAGCATACTCGTCCAGATTGTCATAACCACCATCGTATGAAAGAGAGCGCTCCCCATCAACATCACCGTTCTCGAGGTCTTCCGGATGCCTTGCCATGGTCCAACTTGTCGCCCAACCGAGCCTGATTGAATATTATAGGTACAAACGACGAACTGACAACCAAGCGAAAAGCAAACCGCTGAGAGAGTAGAGAACCCTCAACTGACGGCGGGGAGGGCGGACATTTTATGCACTCGCAGGCTGTCGGCCAATGCTCCGGAGGGGGGTATTGACGTCGTGGAGGAGTGTAATCAATCCAGCCTGGCCCAAATGCTTTAGGCAGCACGGTAATCAGTACCAAATGGATCCGCAATTTTTCATTTGAGCAGATCCAATTCACGTCGAGGCATGACATGCAAGTAAGGGTCGGCCAATACTACGTAGAACCGCGCGATTTAGCAGGTTTCGCGCAGGTGGGGTTTCGAGGCAAAGCGCGACAGAAAGGTTGGTAGGGTGGGATAGAGTAGGTCGGGATAGGATAGGTCAAGTGGCCAACTCGCGTTGCCGAAGTTTATGCTACCATGGCTGCTAAGATGGAGCAGGCCGGGTCATCGGCAGGTGGGAAAAATGGCGCAGAGAAAAATCTGGATGGACTTGGACGTTCTTGGATGCTCTTGGATGTTCTTGGATGGGTCGGCGCAAAAGTTTGGACGAAAGCGCGAATAACGCGGCGGGCAAAGGCGCTGGCACGCCGACCGTGACGTCGGAGGCTCCAGTGTCTGGACCATTGTAAACGATGTCACCGGGCGGGAGAGTCGGCTCGCAAAAAAAAATGGAAATAAGCGTTTGTCAAGCGTCGTCTCGTCAAGCATTGTTAGATCGCTTTTGAGTGCCGGGCTAAGCTTTTTGTCGTGCTTGGCAAGGCTGTTTTGTTCCTGGCTTGTCCCCCGTCCCTCTTTCTGAAGACAGCTATGCCATGCGAGAGCTCCACTTTTACTGCGAACAATTTTCCGCAAAAGCGTTTTTTGTACATCTCTCCCGGCTGTTGGTCCCTAAAGAAGAAGAAAAATTCTTTCTTCTCAACTGCAGCCGTAAGCCTGTAAAGGGATTTCGGCTTCATTCTCGCCCTTCGTGTTATTATTACGCGCTTTCAGCGCTCCAAAATTCCCGCAAAATGCCCGTAAGACGGCTCCCCATATCCTTTAGCAGCCACTTGCAGCCGGCCTAAGACAGCATACGCAGCCGCACTTTCATCGGTGAAGCATCGTCAACGTTCCGGACAATAATTATGAACCATGAATCGATCAGCCGTGGGCACTGTGCCTCCCGTGCAGGTGCAAGTGCCCCACGTAAATCTCGCACGATCATCTCTGAGCTCTGTGCTTCAGCAGCGTCTCCTGCGCCCTTCATTCCCGCTTCATCGTCCTGCCAACTATTAATCATTTCGTGAGTGCATCTGCAAATCACTATCTTCTCAATTATGCACACTAATGGAACTAGATAATCACAATGGACTCCACCGCTCCTTGCCCCAAATTTGTCGAGAAACTTCAAATTTTATGTACCTCCCGAACCCCGCCTCGACATCTCTCGTTCTGAAAGGGACATTATGGCTTCGACCTCATCGGTGTGAAGAAACTCAATTTAATTTGACCTTTGTTCCCAACGAGAATTGCGAACACGACAAACTCCAGTGGATTCTCCCGTACCTTCGGCCTGGGCATGTATGATGGAGCATTGCAGCTGAGGCAGCGGAAGCGTTATATGGCGGTGAACACAGGTTTCGAATCAACGCAGGGTTGTTGCTAGAGTTTCTATCAAAATGCCCCCTCGCCCAAGGCATTCGACCTGGAAGTTTGATCCGAAAGATCCCGCTTAGCATTGACGACGCTCATTTAATCAGCGAAGGACGAGACAAGCAAAGCCACGAAGAGCTGATTGGTTATAATGAAGGAGAGTCGGAATACCAACGACGGCCAAGAAATCAGCGGAATGCGAAGGCCCTCTTGACCGTGCCTCACCTCCGCTTGTTGGAAGTCCATATCATGCCGGTCGAGAATCTATTGCCTGCACGCGAAGTCAAATACTTCGAAGCGAGGGACATAGCGCCATCTGTGTTCAGACTCTGGGCCAAGGGGGTCTTTCCATCCGTATACCTTTGCGTATCGAACGAAAACAAGCCTCCGCCAATTGGTACCTACAAGGAATACATGGATCAGAATCTGTCCAGATTTCGAATACTAGACTCACCACATTTCATATTTCTTCCCAATCCTTGCTAGACTCAAAGGCCGGGCCGATGAACTGCGTGGAGTTGCGAGGGCACTTGAACCCAGCCCATCCATCAGTGAAGAGATTTCGGAAGGGCCGCGGCTTGCCTCGGTGTGAAGATCTTACCTATAACCAGAAACGAATAATTCAACAAAGTAAACTTGATGATTGGTTAAGAGACCTGCTCGTGCGTCTTGAACTTGACAAAAGTGGGTCTTACTGGAGCTGCCACTTTTTATATGAAGGCCTTACCCAATTAACCAACCGAAGGTGTTTAATGGCTTGATAACGACTTCAGAAGGGCCCGGACCAAACGACAGCTCTCAACCACATCCGACTAAGATGCTACTCTGTCAACCAAAAAGATGCGATTCGAGTGATGATTCTTCACGTTAATTCACATCGATCCGAAAACCTAATTTCAACTACCCCATTAAATATCAGATCCTATTTCTTTCTAGTCAATGCAACCTTTAATCGACGTCTAGGAGAATATGTAACCATTTTCCACCGCGCATACACTCTCCTTTTTTTTCACAATACCGTTTCACGTGCCTATATAATTTATCAAATATATTAACCAGGCGGATTTCTTTTAAACCCTGTTTTCGATGTTTAAATATCTTATTGTAGAGGCGGTTTAATGTTAATAAAAGGTGAGCTTTCCAGTTAACAGTGTCGTCTCAGCAAGTCTAGGTGTCGTGACAGACGAAAGACATTAAAGCCCGTCTTTTCTTCGAATTCGGATCTATCTCGGGTGTACATTCACGCAGACCGCCCACTGCTACAAAGTTTCCATCCTTTCGATTCATTTTAGCGATGGTGAGAAATGTATCTGCTAGATTGCTCTATTGACCAGTCATCCTCAAAATAGCGCTCTCAATTCAGCTGCACGACGCACATCTCATGACCTCAACTTCAGCTTCAGCCTTGTTGAATTGGCAACTTCAAAAGGGCCTGCTCCCGAACTTCAACACTCCGTACGAAAAGTTCGATTTTCAATAGCATTGGCCACGGCGCCCGAACAAAACGTCACCATCTTATCAAATTCAACTAGCCACTCTCAAGAGGTGTGATACTACGTGGAAGATAACATTAGACCGGGAATATTATATTGATGCTTGTACAATTTGCAGAGCCATGCGCACAGGGGTAAGCGAGGGCACGTGAGGCAGAGGTGTGAAATACCCCACACCGGCCGGAGGGCTGAATAGCCTCCGAAAAGTCCCAAGGAGGATAAGTATGGCTGTATCTATGTGTCTTCTCGTAGACGTTGACAGCCGGGATTTTTAAACTCCTTCATTGTTAGAATGTGCGTACACGAGACCCGTTGCTGGATGATATATTTACTCTGGGAGTACTCTTAGTACCCGATATAGCCAGGGCAACTGCTTCATGAAATGATTCAATTCCATTACTGCATATACCGCATACCGTACTGCTCATGCATCTTTCCAATCTCGGCGGTATACTGTCCATGCTTCCACCAATCGAATTAAAACTCGTAAAATAAAGACAATGCTGCGAGTTTGCGACCTGGAAATTTCGCAAGCGGATGAAAGTAGAGACGGTAAATTGCTATTCCCACAAGCCATATAAACCATAGCACCAGCGTCGTGACTATAATCTTGCACGGAGTCAGGTCCGCATAGAACCCCATAATCTGCGCCCCTAGTCAGTGAAGCCAACAGGCAGCGTCGCTGGCAGCGTCGCTGACAGCTAGCTGCTGATGTAAGCTGTCAGCCAGCGTTAAGATTATAGCAGCCAGTCAGCGTAGATACATGCAGCGCGCTGTCAGCTCGCTGCATAGGTGGTAAGGAAGGATCAATTGGGTGGTGTTTTAAAGCTTTTTGGTAGACTTTTAGGTAGTTTAAGGATCTTCGGCCAAAATTCGGTTGGGAAGCCTTGGATATCCATCCCTTCGTCTGGTAAAACGGACTTTTCGTATTGGGCGCTTTAGGCGCTCCTGCCTGGGTTAGCATGCTGCAGGCACCCTAGCTAGCGTGATTTTATTAGCAAGCCTCACCAAAGCGCGTTAATATTGCGAT
>Ga0307515_10006773_pt1 | contig 22803 bp, 6 predicted proteins | sample 17_EM_MG_FD_194513 | JGI IMG/M metagenome (GOLD analysis project Ga0307515, IMG submission 194513) | Populus trichocarpa ectomycorrhiza microbial communities from riparian zone in the Pacific Northwest, United States - 17_EM | ecosystem: Host-associated > Plants > Roots > Unclassified | place... | reverse complement strand
CGCATACCTTGTATATGGCTCAATTGAGTTATAGATCAAGTTATAGACCCTACGGTTAAGCCTCTACATTTGTGTATATATTTCACCTGATTTCCATAGATTTACAATTAGGTCGTTCACTCAATTTTCCCACACTGTAAAGCTTACATAAACGGTTACCTAACCCCCTAATATTTACTAGTAAATAATAAGAACTTTAATTATTTCTAAGCTAGCTTAAGAATAAGCTAACCGGAAATACTAACCGCTACCTAACTAAAGCTAACCGACTCTATTACGCCCTAAGTTAACTAAAAGGAGAGGTAGCTAACCTTATTAAACCCCTTTAGCTAAACTTAGTATAAAGCCTAGTTGTACTCCTTAAAGCTATATACGGTAACCTAAACCGCTAAGCTACCGCTTAAAGAAAAATAAACTATATAGCTTAGGGAATAAAGAGTTTCCTAGTATACTTCTCTAAATTTAACCGTTACGTAAGGGAAACAGGCTAGAATGATTCTATACTAATTAATAGCCTTATTAAGTCCTTAAGCCCTAAACTAAAAATCTCCCTAATAGGTGTAGACCTACTAGGAGCCCTTAATGTCTACGTAAACGTTATTAATAAACGGTATAATAATATACTACGCCTAATACTAAAGCCTGCTCTTTAATATAATACGGCAACCCTATAAACGTCTACTAAGTTATTATCTTAGCCTAAGTACCCTAACGCCATAGATATTAATACTAGGACCTTAGAATACGCCCTACTAGGGTCCTTTAAATAAGAATAACGCATTAAGCTAGGTCTCTGTTTTAAATATAGGAGTAACTCCTATCTCTCTAACTACTACTCCGCCCCCTTTTAAAAAGATCTATAAATAGCTAACGCTAGTAGTCTACCGCCCTAATCCCCTAGCTATTATCCCTAATTTTTATCTAGCTCTAGCCCTATATCTAGTAAGTACTATTTATAAGGATAAAGCTCTAACTAACGCTCTATAAGAACTCCGCCCTAATTACCTCTAAAAGGAAGGTCCTAGGGCTAAGTCGCTCTCTAGGACGGCTCTGCCTTAGGATTTTATTAAATGCTTTAGATGTTATAAACTCTAACTCTTAGGATTGTAGTATAACTGTTAACTATTATCTTTAGTAGAATAATTAATAGGTTAATGCTTAAGTCTTAATTAATATAGGAGCTAGCGGTATAGGATTTATTAATAAGATCTTTATATAAGAAAATGGTTTTACCCTAACCCCCCTTAACTAGCATATTAATATATTTAGATTTAATAGCAAACGTACTATCTTAGGCTGTATTACCTATATAGTAACCCTAAAACTCTAATACCTGAACTATAAAGAACTAATTAAGCTTTTTATTACTACCCTAGGTTATCTAGTAATCCTTAAATAACCCTAGATAAAGCTATATAAGGTAACTATTAATTAGGACAACCTTAAGCTTCTATTTACCGCCTCCCGTTATAAGTAGAAATGCCTTATAATATACCGCCCTAACCCTAAACTAAAATCTAGGAAATCTACTAAGATCTACTAGCCTAAAATTTCTACTAATATCTACCCCGCATCTAAGGAATCTACCAGATTCTACTAACCTAAGAATTCTATTAAATTCTACTAATATCTACTAAGGATCTGGAATTCCTACTAAACCCTATAAACTAACCCTAACTACTACGCCGCCCTAAACTAAGTAAAAGTTTAAGCTTAGTATATAAAAGTACTAGAAGGACTAGTACCCTACTATAAAAAGAATACTTAAAGAACCCAAACCTAAATCTAATACTAACTCTATACCTAATACTAAACCTAAACTTAAATAAGAAACTATGTAAGAAACTATAGACAATCTAAATAAGCTTAATACCCTAGATGTCTGTATAATTAGAGCTACTCTACTAGTACGACTTGCTATAAAACCCGAATATATAATCTTCGCTATTATAATAGCCGATATTAAGAAGGCCTTAATACTAAAAAAGTACACTAACCCCGCTATAAAAGTACTAGTAGAGTACTATAAGTACTTAGATGTATTCTTATAAGAGGAAGCTAATAAGCTACTAAAATACTAACTGTATAACTATAAGATTATAATTAAAGAAGGAAAATACCCTAGATTTAGACCCCTATATAGGATATCTTAAAACGAACTCTAGGTGCTGCAAAAGTATTTAGATAAGTATCTAGATAAAGGGTTTATTAGAGTAAGCTCCTCGCCTATAGCTATACTAGTAATCTTTATTAAGAAACCCGGCGGCGGTTTACGCTTCTATATAGACTACTAAGCCCTTAACGCTATTACTATTAAGAACTGGTATCTAATCCCGTTAATCTAAAAGATACTAAACTAATTAAGTAAGGCCTATATTTATATGAAACTCGATATTATCTATATATTTAACCGCCTCCGTATTATAAAAGGAGATAAATAGCTTACCGTGTTCCGTACCCGATATAGATTATTTAAATATTTAGTAATACTGTTTAACCTTATAAACGCCCTAAGTTTATTCTAATACTTTATAAATAATACCCTATACCCCTACCTAGACATCTTCTATACTGTATATATTAATAACATCCTAATATATAGTAATAATCTAACTAAATACTAAAAATATGTTGAAGTTGTTTTAGAATCCCTACGCGGAGCTAGCCTATAATTAGATATAGATAAATACAAGTTTTATAAAATAGAAGTCTTATACCTTAGACTTATTATCTTTATAGATGGCGTATAAATAGACCCTAAGAAGGTTAAAGTAATTATAAACTAGTAAAAACCTAAGAACGTTAAGGACGTAAGAGCATTTATAGGATTTGTAAACTTCTACTAACGGTTTATTAATAACTTCTCTACCCTAGTTTTACTACTTATAGCTCTAATCTAGAAGAATAAGGCCTTTATCTTCGATAAGGAATATAAAAAAGCCTTTACTTACCTAAAAGTTATATTTACTACTATACCTATACTCTAATACTTTAACCTAAACCGAATAAGTGTTATAAAAGCTAACTTATCTAACTATATTACTAGAGGTATTTTATCTTAATATAATAAAGAGGGAGTATTATACCCTATAGTATACTTCTTAAAATGACTAAGCCTAGCTAAATATAACTATAAGATCTATAATAAGGAATTGCTGGCTATTATTAGATACTTTAAGCAATAGCGACCTAAACTAGAAGGCGCTAGATTCCTAATTAAGGTCCTTAGTAACTATAAAAACCTATAGTACTTTATAACTATAAAATAGCTAAGCTACTATTAAGCCTGCTAGTTAGAATATCTATCCCGTTTTTAATTCTTAATTATATACTATCTAGGCGTCTAAGGTTAGAAGCCTAATACCCTAACTTAACGTTTATAAGACGCGCTAGTATAAGAAGAAGTGTGTTCTTACTATAACTAAACCTTACTCCGCCCTAAACTATTTAACCCTCCCGCTAAAGTGTAACGGAACCTTATAGTAAGTACTACGGTAGGTCCTGTTAATGGGCTAGGTGTGTAGGTGATGTGTAAAGTCAACAACGTAATAATAACTAGTGGAGTGGTTGCATAATAGATTAACTCTAATTATATTCTGAGAATCACTACAAGGAAGGAACTATCTAGGTAGGGACTGAGGGTCCTTAAATATATAACCGTACTCCTATGAAATCCTTTTTGTACGTAAGGTATGTGTGCTTTGTCTACTCTGTTATATAAATTATATAGATTATATAGATTATATAGATTATATTACGTAACTTGGTTACTATTCCTCGTTATATAGTTCTACTGGATCTATCCTAAACCGTGCTTGTATTAACTAACTAGCTTCCTCCGACTCTTCTCTAAGTAGTTATAATATTGTACTTAAAGCGTCCGTAATACTATCTCCCTCCTCTTTATCTTTGTCCTTAAAGATACCTAGTATCTCTAGGTCGTTTACTAGAGGTATAATATCCGTCTGATTAATTTAGTTAACATTGTTACTTATAATGCCTTTGAAGGTTTCCAAGCCTTTACCTTTTTTTTCTATAGCTCGTCGGTCTTATACCGTTGCTGCAATATTGTCTTTGGGTGGAATAATGCTATCTCTGTGTTCTTGTTATGCGAAAGAGGGGTTAGTCTGTGTTATACTGGCGAGTCCTTTATCTTAGTAACCCTCTTCTTATTTAGAGTGCACTAAAGCAAACGTTTAATTGTTTTGCGATGTTCGTTCTATCTCTAACGCTAAGTGTGTACGTCCTATGACTTTTAATAGTCTTTAAGTTCCCTAAGTAATTTGTTATAGGGTCTTATATTTAATCTGCCGCTGCGAAGCTCGATGGTGCACTTGCGGGTGCTCTAGGCAAGATTTATCGCCTTTAACGCGAAGATTAAGCTCGCGCTAAGTAGGTAAGAGAAGAGGATCGTTGAGCCCTTAAAGCCCGCGCCTCTGCTTATGCTCGGCTTCTTTGTCTTAAGAAGGTCCGTAAGAAGGTTTGTTTTAAGGAGTAGAAACTTATAAAATAAGGTCTATAGGAACTTGGTAATAAAAGAACGGATTCTCTTCTAATAGCGAAGGAAATAACTCTAAGTAGTTTGGCAATTGCTCTTTTTAGGTCCCCTTTAGGTGACTTATTCTTTAGTAATTCTTTTTTAATATTACCTAACCTATTCTCTTCCGATACTCCTGTATCTTTCCTATAGCGTTCTTTAAATTTTCTAGTGGTTCCTAGGTAGTCTTATTGTAGCTTATCTACTTAACCTTGTACTATATTTCATCATTAACGTCCTTATAATTAACGATCTTTAAAACTTGCTATTTGTCTTCTTCTTATCCTTTATACGTGTCTGCTTTATAGACTAGTAGATTAATATTTCCGTATGCTGGTTCTAGCATTATAATATACTGTATAGGGTAGATCTTTATCTTAGCTAGTAGTTTTAACTTAAATGTAACCAGTGAAATCCTTTAACTGATTTTAAAAGGTCCTAGTCTAATATAGTCTAATTTCTTGCTTGGTCGTTAACTCTTGAAATTTTTATATAGTAGTTATACTTTATCTCCCTCTTTAAGATCTGGTCCCTTAGATCTCTTAGCGTTATAGTATTTCTTTATTCTTTGCTATACTACCTTAGCTGTTTCCGTGAGGTTCTTATAAAGATTTATTAATGTCTCTATCCTTTGCTTAGCTGTGCTACTTATCTTCTTTGCTTAATATGGCGATAGCGATGTTCTTAGCTTATATCTATAATTCGCCTTAAATAGTGACATACCTATTCCTTTTTGTGGTGTTGCATTATATACAAATTGTGTAACTGGTAATAATAATACCTAATTATTTTGTGCGTGATTAATATAGTGCCTTAGATACTGCTCTAGTGTCTAATTTAATCTTTCCGTTTAACCGTCTGTCTATAGATAATATACGGTGGAAGTTGCTGCTTGAACTCCTTGTTCTGCTAAAAATACCTCCTAGAATGCTGCTATAAATCTTGGATCTCTATCTAATATAATTTTGCTTAGTGCTCCATGTCTTGCGAATACTTTTTTAATATAGATTTTAGCGATATCTTCTGCTGATATTTCTTCTGTATACGCTATAAAGTATCCCCACTTTATAAGCTTATCTACTATTACTAAGATCGCGTTATAATCTTATCTAGTAATAGGATCTTTTAATTTTAGCAACTTAACAATAAAGTCCTATAATATAACCTCCTATGGTCTCTCTGGTATTTTAATAGGTTGTAGCCCTCCATATGGCTTATGCCTTATTAGTTTATTCCTCTAGTAATTTGGACACTCTCTAGTGACCTTTCTGGCTATTTTTTAGATTCCGTTAATAATATACTTCTTTTGGAGTCTCGACACTAAGCCCGTGGCTCTATTATATCCTTAAGTTAATCCCTTATAGAAGTCCTCTATAAAGTGCTCTGCTATACTTCTTAGGATGTACTTTACTTCTTAATTTTTGTATATATCCGTTTATAGATCTTCTAGCTGTGCTTCTAGAATTCTTTATACCTAAAAGCTTTCTGGTATCTTGTAGACTTTTTTTAACTTATCTTCTTAAGTTGCTGCGATCTTTGGATAATTGTACCTAATTAATCTATCTGTATCTTTTCGCAGTAAAGCCCCTAATGGCTTTTTATTATTTTATAGTTTAGCCTTTCTACTTAACGCATCTGCTCGTGCATTGTCTATACCCTTAGTATACTAAATCTTAAAATGGTAATCTGCAAGCGTTTCTGCCCATTTAACCTATCTTTGGTTAAGTTTCTTTATTATTAGGAATCCTGTTAGGTTTTTATGATCCGTCTTAACTATAAATAGTTTTTCCGTGCCTTATAAGAATGCTCTTTATTTTTTTAGTGCTATAACTATACCTAATAACTCCTTGTTGTAGATGTTATAGTTTAACTCTAGTGGTATTATCTTCCGACTGTAGTATGCTACTAGATGCTATCCATCTTTATGTCTCTATATAAAGTATGCTCCTAGTGCAAAGTCTAATATATTTGTTTTAACAACTATCTCTAGTCTTAGTTAATAGATTTTGAGGATTGGTTCCTAGGTAAATAACTCCTTAAGTTCTTTAAATAACTTCTTTTATTTCTCTGCCTATACCTATAGTTCCTCTTTCTTTATTAATTAAGTAAACGGCTTGATGTTCTTTAACCATTATGCTATAAACCTCCTATAGTAATTGCAAAACCCTAGGAACGATCTTAATTGCGTAATGTTCTCTAGTTCTTGCTAATTTACTATAGCTTTAATCTTCTTTAGGTCTATGCTTAACCTGCCTAGTTTAATAATAAATCTAATGAAATTGGTCTTTCTTGTAAAGAACTTGCATTTCTTAATTGCTACTAGTATCTGTTCTTTTTGTAGTTTTTCTAAAACCCATTTAATGTATTTCTTATATTCTTCCTCAGTTATTAAGTAAATAATAATATCGTTAAAATATGCCATAACAAACTTATCTAAGTATTCTCCTAATACGTTGTTAATTCGCTTTTAGAACGTTGCTAGTGCGTTTATAAGTCCGAATTGCATAACTAATGGTTTATATAGTCCTTCCTTTGACCTAAAGGCTGCCTTCCATTCGTTACCTTTTTTAATTCTAATCTAATGGTATGCCTATCTTAGATCTATCTTTATAAAGATTTACACGTTGCCTATCCTATCTTAGATTTCGCTAATTAAGGGTAAAGGATACCTATCCTTTCTAGTAATGCTGTTTAACTGTCTATAGTTAATGCATAGCCTTAGCTTGCCATTTTTCTTTAGTACGAATAGTACTAGATAACCCGCTAATAATTATAATAGTCTAATGTATCCCTTTTATAAGTTCTCCTAGACAAACTCTTTTAATGCTCTACCTTCTTCTTTAGTAAGCTTATAGATTGGAAAGAACCTTGGACTTGTTTCTAGTTTTAATTCTATCTTATAGTCCTATGCTGCATACTCTAACAGCTTTTTACTTTCCGGTGACTATAGTTTCTTGCCGTACTTATGGTATCTCTTTAGTATATAGCTTAGCCCCTTTTTTGTTTCTTCGTAGGTTGCTCCTATTTAGTACTATACTAATTTAGCTTGTTATTGCATCTTGCGGCGTTAAGTATCCCTAATATTAACCTAACCTATAATCTAATCGATCTTTAGATTGTATTCCTGTAACTAAGGTATTCCTAGTACTGCCTTATTATTCCCTAATGGTAATATGTTAAAAGACATCTTGATTTGTCTCCCTTTAATAGTTAACTAAATAGGTCCTATTTTAAGATTAATGATGCTTCCTCCGTAGGCTATCGGATCTCCTGAAATTGTCACTAATAGGTAAAGATGCTCCTTTTTCCTATGTGGTAATTCCATTCTTTTAACTACTGCTAGTAAAATATAGTTCCTTATTGCTCTACTATCTATTAGTGTCTTAAACTATTAATCTTGCCACTTAACTTATAAATTTAGGTGTTGTCCTTAAATTTCTTTGAGGGTCTAAGGTTCTACTACTGGTTCCCTCTAATTTTATAGGCCTCTACTTTTCCTAACTAATGGCTGCTTAATCCTGTTTGTACTTGGTTTAACTTAGGCTAATACTTAGTTCACTTTTTATCTTTAATGTGCTATAGATAGGTATTCTCTGGACATTCCTACTATTATCGTCTATCTAGGCATTCTTCCGTAAGGAATCTTCCTAGTTAAAGTATTAAGTCCCCTTATTTTTAAACTTCCGTAGGATGCTATCTATATATATACTTGGCATTCCTAAACCGTTTTTTATCTGGTGCCTAATATATTTTTATAGGGTATTTTTAGTTTTTTTCTTTTGGGTTTTTGTATATGTTGCATATATTATCTACGCATGTAATCTATGCCAATGTGTAGTACGCTAGGTGTCTTGGGTTAACTCTTGACTTGTCTTTATCTTTAAGTTTAAACCTCTGTCGTGCCGATCTAAATGTTACTATCTTATTTACTGGTACTGATATTTATATTGTCTCTTTTTAGTCTATAGCTTGTTCCTTTAGATCCTTTAATGTTATAATTAAGGCTTCTTTGATATAACTTATCTGTCTTTTAGATATTGCCTAATCTGGTATAACCTTTTTATCTAACTATATGTAAAAGTCTTCCTATTTATTATTGTGTCGTTACCTAAACTACTTTTGGTATAGCTTACTAAGTGTATACGATCTGTCCGTAAGGAAGTATCTTTTTATTACTGCTTTGTGACAGCCTTTTATGTGTTGTTCTTAAAACCTGGTTAGAATCCCTAGATTCTCCTCTTCTTCTAGTTCCGTGAGCCACTTAGCTCTAGGTGTACCTGCCTTTGGCCTATTAGTAACCTTCTGTATGGGTGTCTTTTTCCTAAAGTGATCTGGCATTCTTAGCTCTATAGATTGCTTTTGCTATGTAAAGATTCGTCTTCTAAATTCTTCTATGCTTTCTTGTGGTTGTCGTTTTTCCAATAGATCCTTAATATCCTCGTACTTTTTGACCAATGTATTAACTTTTCGATCTTTAGGCTGAACACTTTATTTACCTAGAATAACTAACTTTAAGCTTGCTTCTAACTTAAGTTTAGCTCCCGCCTTAGTCTAACTAGGCGTTTATAGTATTCTTATCTTATCCTAAGAGTCTTAAATCTTATCTATCTTATCTTAAGAGTTTGATGCCTATGGGAAACTCTGTCCCTCGCTTATTTGTATGTCTTTAAACTAAGCTACTGCCCTGCTCTATTGGTTTCTGTCCATTGTGGGTCCTTAGGTTATCCTTATCCTAGTTTTAGAATCTTAGATCTCTCTTATCTTATCTTAAGAATCTTAAGCCTTTGGCTTTTTGCCTTTATTAAGTGGTGAGCTAGCACTAGTAGTTGTCTGCTTACTTAATCTCTTTTAGATACTGCTCTTGCCGTCTTATAAAGCGATAGATGCCGTATTTAACGGTATTATAATACTTGTTACTGAACCTTGCTCTGTAGCGGTCTCAGTCTCTACTTCTATTGCGTTATTAAGGTTTAGATACCCCTAGTTGGTTCCTTTACTGTCCTCGTCGCTATTAATTAATAAGTACTCTAACTCCATTATTATTGTTACTAATTATTATCCGCACGTTACTGTAATATCTTGATCTAGCTTATAGAGTTGATCTTGTTTTTTATCTAACTCTTTAGTTCCTTTAAGTCCTCTTAACTCTGGCTTTTATGGCTAATAGCTTGCACCGTACTTAGCGTCTTTATAAATTTAGTATGCGTTATTATAATAGAACGCGAAACTTCTAATTAAACATTCTTTTGTTCCTCGTAGTACACTGTTGTCCCTTTATATGTGTGTGTCTTCTGCTAGTCGGGTTCCCTTTATTATATGGTGACTCTGACTATCTTTATAATCCCTCACAAAATGACCCTGTTTCCCGCAATTTATATAAGCTCCGTTTTTAAACTATTAACTTTGCTATAGAGTCCGCCTAAACGTCTTCTGCTGATAAGATCCCTAGTTTAGCCTCTGCTCCTTGGTCCTGTGATTACTAGATCCTTAACCTTTAGGTTTTTATAGTTTCTTACTCCATCTTTTATGGGCTTCTTTAGTACTACTTAGGTCTATTAGCTCTGCGCCATACCATAGTTTCTGACTTAGCTTTTATTGTTACGTGCTCTGCGCCTTATATAACTATAGAACTCTATTCTAACTTCTCTTGGTCTGTTCCCTTTAGAAGATCCTGTTATTAATCTTTATCGCTTAATCTATTAATTTCCTTAGGGTGTCCGCATCTTCTATTAGAATAATTGCGTCCTGGACTTTAGCCTTAAGTCCCTATTTGTACTGTGCTATAAGCGCCCTATTATTCCACTTAATTTATATAGCTAGCGTTTGGAACTGTGTTGTGTACTTAATTACTAAGATTCGTTGCGTAATATTTTAGAGTTTTCTTTCCGCTATGGTTACTGCCTCTGGGTCTCCAAATATTTGTATAAGTTACTCTATAAATCCTTTCTAACTTAAGAATATGAACCGCACCTTCTAATTGGTGGTTATTATTCTATTTGTCTATATTTCTATAAGGTAAGGCTCGAACTATTTAAGTGCTCTTCTTAATAAGAATAATCCTGCGTAAGCTATTTGATCTATAGGTGTTGCCAGCTTTACTCCCTCTTGCGTAACCTTAAAGTGCATTTGTGTAAGGAATCCTTTAAGCTTTGATCTCTCTCCTAAGAATCTTTTAATTGATGGTAACTTAACCTTTACTACGCCTATCCCGTTAATCCTCTATTTAAGCGTCGTATTATTCTCTGTTAACTGGTTAACTATTGCTTATAGTTATCTGACCGTTATAGGTTGTTGCGAGTCAGTATCTACTATACTGGTGTCGCCTTTAGACCTTAAAGTAGTTGCCGCCGTTAATGGCGTTGTGGTGGCTGCTTTTGGTGGCATGTTGTTTAACTTTTAATACCGTAACTAGGTAGTAATTGTGTAATGGAACCTTGTAGTAAGTACTACAGTGGGTCCTGTTAATGGGCTAGGTGTGTAGGTAATGCGTAAAGTTAATAACGTAATAATAACTGGTGGAGTGGTTGCCTAATAGATTAACTCCAATTATATTCTAAGAATTACTATAAGGAAGGAACTATCTAGGTAGGGACTAAGGGTCCTTAAATATATAACCGTACTCCTATAAAATCCTTCTTATATATAAGGTATGTGTGCTCTGTCTGCTCTGTTATATAGATTATACAGATTATATAGATTACACAGATTATATCACGTGACTTGGTTACCATTCCTCGTCATATGGTTCTACCGGATCTATCCTGGACTGTGCTTATATTAACCAACTAGCTTCCTCTAACTCTTCTCTAAGTAGTCGTAATATCGTACTTAAAGCGTCCGTAATATAAAGACCTTATAGTATACATTCTTAAAATAACTAATTAATTAATTAAATAGATTATAGTTAATAAATACCCAAATAACGAATTTATCTAAGAGACGCTTAAATCAATTTAAGATAGCGTTAGACGCTCTAAAAAGATTTCTTTAAGTAAATATAAAGCTTATGGAAACCGCTTATATTACTAAAACCGTCTTATTATTCCTAATTATAATAAACTTAAGCTTAAGCTCCTTAAACATGTATATAACCTACTAGTAGCTAGCTATTCCGGCTAAGGGAAAACCCTAAAACTACTCTAATAAGAGTACTATTAGACGAATATATATAATATAACACGAAAGTATATCTCTAGTTACCACACCTACTAATAAGCTAAAGCCTTGTATAAGACGTATAATGGACTTCTAAAGCTACTGCCTATTCTAGACCAAAGATAGAAGGATATCTTAATTAACTTTATTATTAATCTCCCTATAAGTAAAGGCTATATAAATATTATAGTAGTTATAGACCGGCTATCTAAGATAAAACACTTAATTGCCTACCCTAATATATTAATACCTACTATTGCCTAACTGTTCTTAAATTACGTATAAAAACTCTATAGACTCTCTAAAACGATTATCTCTAATAGAGGCAGCTAATTTATCTCTATATTCTAGAAAGAACTAACTACTTAACTCTATATTAAGGCACTATTATCTACTATATATTACCTAGAAACGGATAGTTAAACAGAATGTATAAATACTATAATAGAATAGTATATTTAGATATATACGTTATATTTATAGGATAACTAGATTAACTGGCTTATATTTGCCGAGTTTACCGTAAATAATTCTATCTTAGAAACTATAAAGGTCTCCCTATTTCTAGCCAACTATAGTTAGTATCTACAAATGGGTTTTAAACCCTTTAGTAACGTCCCTCGCCCTACTTATTACGCCTTATAAGTTATAGAAGTAAATAAATTTATAGAGAAAATAGAGGAATTATAATAGTTCCTTACTAACGAAATAATATAGGCTTAATCTGTTTATAAAGCTGCAGCGAATAAGAAATAAACTCTAGTACTAGCCTATTAAGTTAGTAATTTTGTCTAGCTAGATATAAGAAATCTAAATATAAAATAACCTACTAAGAAACTTAATTAGAAGAACGCTGGCCCTTATAAGGTTGAAAAGGTTATCTCCCCTTATACCTACTAACTAAAGCTCCCTAATACGGTTAAAATCTACCCCGTATTCTATACGTTAGTCCTCTACCCTACTACCCCTATATTAGACGCCCTGCCTAGACAGATATAGGACCCTCCCCTACTAGTTAAAGTAGATAGTAAGGATAAGTACTTTATTAAAAGAATTAATAATAATAAGTATAATAAACGGAAACGCTAATATATATACCTTATAAAGTAGAGAGGCTATACTAAGCCCTTATAGAAACCTATTAACTCTATAGGACTTATATAAGCTATAGAAGGCTTTTATAAACTTTACCTAGAACTACTATAGCCCTATCTTATAGAAGCTTAAGTTTAAAGGGGGGGTACTATTATAGGATACCTCTATAATACCTTACACACATTTACCTATTTCTACCAACTTAGCAACTAGAAACCGACTATAAGATTACCGCAATCTACGGCAATCTACGGCAATTTGCCGTTATTCCACCACATTCTACTAAATTCTGCTAAGTCTAACCAATTTCTACCAAATTCTGCTAGGACTACGACCTGAAGCCTATTCTACCCTATGTATATATTAACTAAGTAACCAAGTCAATAATATATACCCTTTTCTCCCTATTACTTTACCTTCTCTCCTTACACAACGTCTTGACCTTATTACGCAGTTTATGTATATAGCTTAATAATATCTACTTCGCTATATATTATCGCCGCTTATACTCGCTCCGTAATAGTATTTAAGTTAAAGTTAATTATAAGGGCTTCTATTAACTTATTAAGAGACTTTTCTATTTCCTTTCCTTTATAGTTTAGGATAAACTAGTTAATCTAGCTATTAAATCTCTTCTTAGACTTATTATATTCTTTTTAGGTATACCTTATAGACAAATATCCTTCCTTACTATATATAAAGCACTTCTAGCTAGTTTGTCTATAGGGGTATACTTTTATACGGGAGTTACTACGGGAGTTACGGGTAGGATTTAGTTGGTACAGGTACTACTAGTGGTAGCGGCGGTCCGTAAAGAAGGTATCTAAGTTAGTTAGCGGGTTTTATAAGTCCGTAATAAAGGCTTAAGTACTACCTAATAGGTTTAAGACTTCGTATATTATAATAGAGAATAGTAAATTATTAATAAGGCTAGCTAAGGTATCTATAGGCTTATAATAGGCGTATTTATAAGGTTCTACCTTCTAGTAAGCCGTAATAAGTTTATTATATAGGAAGTCGTCTGTTTAAAGCTTAATATTAAGACTATACTATAGGTGCTAGAGGTCTTTAATAAGAATTTACAGGTACTCTATAGTCGACTTTTTGGTATTCTTATTAATTACGGTCCGTAACTTAATCGTATTCTATTAGGTAAGGATATTACACTTATATTCTAGTCCTTTAAAGTAGTTACGTATAGCTTTATATAGCTTATTAAAGGGAATACCAAGGGGGTTACTCTTAAGGTTAGTGTAGTAGTAGTTAAGGGCTAGGCCGCGTAGTATGGTAGAGTAGGCTTAGCTAAACTCCTATTTAGGAATATTAGCTTTTTAATAGAGGTCTATAAAGATAGTTAGTTTAAAGTTAAAATTGTTGTTTTTACCGCTATATTTAGATTCGTTAGTATAGAGCTTAGCTAGGTTAGCTAGTTCCTTACTATAGGTCTTTACTTAGGTAGATTACGGATCTATAACTTAGGCGGCGGTAGAAGGGTTTTAGTTCGTATTTTAGGTTATAGGGGTATTATAGTCTATAACTTAAGAATAGGGTGTACTTTAGCCTATAAAATTAATTTTAAAATTAATTTAGTTTATAGGGCGACTTTAGTTAAATAGGTTAGCTATAAGACTAGAGATCCTATTAAGTTTAAAGGAGGTAAAGAATCTACTAGTATTAATATAATCTAAGATTTCCTCTTTAGTCTACTCCGTTTAGTCCTCCTTATATAATATATTATATAAAGACCGTACAATAGTAACTCGCTTATCTTTTTTAACCTATATACTGTAGTTACGGAGGAGGGTTTGTAGGTTACGGATAGTTATAAGGCTGTAGGCCTTAAAAGTAGCTTCTATAAAGTCCGTAGAGTCTTCCTTATATTACTCCTATATATTATTATTCGTAGGCTTAAAGTATCCGTATTTAAGGATTTTAAATTAAATATAGTCGTTAACGTTATTTATAGACGTAAGGTTGACTCCTTAACTCTATTTCTTTTAACCTTCGCTAATTTACTTACTAATATTTGCTATACTATATAGTATAGTACGTAGCAGGTAGAAAGGTCTTATAGTAGTCTATAAAGGCAATTAATAGGTCCGTAACGGTTTGTAGAAGGGTAAGGGGTTTCTATAAGGGGTCTAAAAAGAGGTTGGAGGTATTAAAAGAGGGTGTAGTAGGAATAGAGGTTTGAGGTTTAAAGGAGGTTAAGGATAGGAGGTTCGTAAAGGTCTATATTCGCGTCTATAAACTTCCGGTAAACTATACTAAGACTTAAATAAGTATATAGAGTTGGTAATATAGTCCGTAATCCCTAACTTCCAACCTTTTAGTAGGTCGTACTAGGATATAAACAGGTAGTTGCTATCGTATATCGCCCGGGGGAGGTATTAAGTGATTACTAATCTATACGCGCTTACTAATTAGTATTTATATTAATTTAATAATATAAGTAAGTCGTATCCAGGGACACGAAATACGTATAGTATTATATGCTCTTTTGGATAGTAACTGTCCTTTATATTAAAGTAGACTATATAGTCTATATACTAATACGCCCCCCCCCTAATTAGTTAGTGCTTTATAAGTATACCAGACGCGTAAGCGAGTAGTTGGTACACCAAACGCGTAAACACGTAGTTGGTGTGCTAAACGCGTAAACACGCGGTTGGTATAATAGGTGCTATAATTATACATTATACTTCTCTACTAGAGCTATTCTTTCCGCGATAGATATAATTTATAATATATATAAAATTCTATATTAATAATACGCCTTCTACGCTTTAAAATTAAAGATATTAATTCTTTACCTACTAAGACTATTATTATAATATTATAATATAGATATAAAAGATATAACGTATTCTACAAGCGAGCCGGACACCCAAGCGAGTCGGACAGCTCACAACCAAAACGCGACGCGTTAACCTTCAACCGCGATGCATCGATAACACAACATGCAATCAATCCGAAGCGAAGGCAGGATAAGCCTAGCTATTACAGCAATTACAAAAACCCAATTACTAAGCGTGCGACGCGCTGTAGGAGTGTACAATGTCCCAAAAAGCACGCTATTTGATCAATATAATGGAATAACCGCGCAACGCGATTATGAGCCTAATTCAAAGAAGCTTACCAAGCTGGAGGAATTAGTTATTATTTAATATATGCTCGACCTAGATTCGCGAGGATTTTCGCCTAGCTTATATGCTGTACAAGAGATGGCTAATAAATTACTCGCTGAGCGTGCCGCTGTCCAAGTTGGCAAGAACTAGCCAGAGAACTTTGTTAGGCGAACACCTAAGCTTAAAACACAATTTAATCGAAAATACGACTATTAAAGAGCTCTATGCGAGGATCTAAAAGTTATTAGCGATTAGTTTAAGCTTATATATAATATAAAAGCAAAATACGGCATTATTAATAACGATATATGCAACTTTAATAAAGCCGGCTTTTAAATGGGCGTTATCTTAATAGGCGTAGTTATAACAGGCTCCGAGCGGCGTAATTGTCCAAAAGCAGTACAGCCAGGCAATCGCGAATGGACGACAATAATCCAAGGTATTAATGCCTATAGATGGGCTATCCTACTATTTATTATCTTTATAGGCAAGTACTACCTCTCTATATGGTATAAGGGCAACAATATACCACTAGACTGGGTTATAGTAGTAAGCGATAATGGCTAGACAATAAACGAGCTTAGTGTTGCCTAGCTATAGCATTTTAATATACATACCAAAGATCGCACCATAGGCACGCATCGGCTGCTAATTATTAATGGCCACGAGAGCCATATCTTGCTTAAATTCTAGCAGATCTGCAAGGAGAATAATATTATTGCTCTCTGCATACCGCCGCATTCGTTACACCTACTATAGCTGCTTAATATTAGCTGCTTTACGCTATTAAAAAAGACATATAGGCACCAAATTAAGGACTTAGTGCGCCACTATATTAACTATATTATAAAGCTATAGTTCCTACCAGCATTTAAAGTAGCTTTCTATAACTTAATTATAAAGAGTAATATTTATATAAGCTTTCGAGGCGTAGGCCTTATGCTACTTAATCCGGAGGCAGTACTATTAAAGCTTAATATTAAGCTTTATACGCCGTCGCCTCCTATTGCCGTAGAGGCTTAATAGGAATTAAAAACTCTAAGTAATACTCTTAAGCTAGACTCTTAATTAGCTTTAATTTATAATTATATTCAAATGCATTAAAATAGCTCGCCTACAGTAATTATTAACTCGCTTAATAGCCTCTCCAAAGGTGCTGCAATTATAATGCATTAAGCCACGCTGCTACGCGATATAGTTGCTAGCCTTTAAAAGGCAAATAAAGCCGCTATAAAGCGCAAGGCGCGCAAAAAAAAGCGGATTTAAAGGGAAGGAACTCTAATAAAGAAAGCAGGCTCTTAAATAGCTGCTTAAAGACTTAATAAGGACGCTTAAAATAAAAGGCAGTAAGGCGAAGCGGGCTCTAGCGAGAGTGCGCGGCGCTATAGGCGCTGCGGCGAGCTAGGACACAATACTCGTACGTGCAAAAATGATGTAGAGGTTGCTGTAGATTAGGCTACAAGTTATATATAGTTGATATCTATTAGTGTTGTAGAGCAATTAATATTTAAGGCTACTTTTTGTAATAAGGTGTCCGACTCGCTTAGGTGTCTAGCTCGCTTGTAGAATACGTTACTAGTATTAAAATAGTAGCTAGGAGGCTTAATTAATACCTAAGATTATTTACTTAAAAATAGGAACATTTAATAGTATTTATATTCTTTATAATTATAGAGAATATATTAGTATCTATTTTACTATAATATAGATTTATTCTAGATATAATATATATATTACTTATATTAATACTAGTTAACGATTTTATAGTAATTACTATACTTTTTTATAACTATAAATTAAAATATAGATTAATTAGGGATATAATATCTCCTTACCTTTAATTATATCTAAAATTTTATAGTATTACTTCTAGCTTATAGCTTCTATAATTGAAGCTATATACTACCTAATACTATCTTAGCCTATATTTCTAGCTCTAATAACCTAATAAATACTATAAAGAATATAGATTTAGTAATATATAATTATAGACTTTATATAGCCTTACTAGGTAAAGGCTGGGCCCTTATATATTTTAGTAATACCTTTAATATATATATATTATAAAATACCTTTTACCTACGCCCTATCTATATCTATAAGAGCTATATAAAATATATATTTATAGATATAACTTTAATAAGTTAGATAGCCGTAATTTTTATATAAGCGGAATATAGTATAGAAAAGCTATTAATATATCTCTACTAATTAACCTATAGCTTAGTTTATAAAAACTCTTATTAGTATAATAACTATAGCCTTATTATAACTTTTATATAACTATAATATAACTAGATTATATAATACCTTTATTAATTCTAGGGATATTTATAGTAATTATAACCTTATCTAACCTAGCTATACTAACTTATTTAAAAGATATATTAAGTTTAAATATTTTAAATATTAAGAGTATTTCTATTTAGCCTTTTTAAAAGTATATAATTATTAGTTTACTATTTTAGTAGAATATATCTTATATAATAATTATTTATTGCTTAACGTCTAATTCGGATCCCTATTAGGCCCACGCGGACTACTCCTTATATATATATAGGGAGAAAACTCTATAAGAGAAAATCCCATAATCTATCTCCCCGCCTTTTGGGACTCGCCTACTTAGCGCCTATAAGTCACCTATAGTGCTCTTCTACCTTACTTTTTGACCTCTTTAGGAACCACTGCTGCCGTAACAAGCCTACGGACGCGCTAGTATCTCAAACTTTGCTCTACTGCTATAGAGTTATTAGGGAATATATCTTATATATATCTAGGACCTATTTTATAATATAGATACTTTTTAAATATTACTCCTTATATATCTATAAGAGTATATATATTAGATCCCGCCGCGCTTATAACAAGTTCGCAAGCATTGATATCTTTTTAGCTATATGGCGACGTAAGGGCGGGACATGTTACAATGTCTTAACTTTATAGAAATAATAAAAGCTATTACTTTTTAATTAGGTATTAAATAATAAATTCAATTTACTGCCCGTCCCGGTCCCCCTAATAGGTCCACGCAGGCTAATACCTTTTATAGAAAAAACTCTAACCTAGAGAAAACCCCACCTTGGGCCGCGCTAGAGAGATAGCAGCGTTCTAACATTAGAGCGCTAGCGGCTCGCCTTCTACCTGCCTTTAAGTCTGCATATTAAGCTAACTGGCCGCGCTTCGCGGATAATCTTACTCTACCCCCTTCTTTCCTTATCCTTTTACCCTTATTCTTTTACTAGTCCTCTAGGCTTTAAAAGGGCTAGTATCTACTTATATTCTCTGCATCTATTACCTTTACTACCTAAAACTAGGGTAAAATACCTAACTATACTAGCCATTTTACTGCCGCTTAGGCGCTTTCTTTATTATTTAAAATATCCTAAAGGCGTTCTAAGGCGCATTTTACTATAAAGTCCGCCCTTTAGTAGTTTGGATACTAGAACAGTATATAGTGGACTATCTATCTTATTTAGCTGTATTCGCACTATGGGAGAACTACTAGTACACCGACGGATATAAGTTATATATTAAGCCCTATTACTTCTATATAAAGAAGAAATAGTGCTATAGCCTCTGCTTTTGTTAGGCCTTTATATAATAGGATTATAGGTTTCCCCTATAGGGTCTTCCATATGGTTTCTATGCGGTCTTTAGCCTTTACCTACTACCGTTGTCGCCATTCTAAATCTGCCCATTTCGCGATAAAGGTAGTTACCTACCTTTAGTGCTAGTGACCTCCTATATAGTAGCGGCGCTCCGCCTACGCTCTACCGGCGTTCCGCTAGCCACGCTTACGGGGGTTTATTATAGCTTCCTACTTTATACAGTCCTTCTAGTGCGCGAGGAAGCCTTATATCTTATTTTCACAGTCTTTTACGCGTTCCCTAAGCGCTTCTAATAGTACTAGTAGCCGTTTTATTTTTTGCTGGCGCTTTACTAATATATTCCAGATACCTTTAAGTGCCTCTACTAATTCCTTTTCTACCCTATTAGAGGCCATCTTAGCAGCTCTTTAGAGGGCTGTTATTTTAATATAGAGTTGGATTGGGGGAATAGCCGCTTCCTTCTCTATTACAGCTATTAGTGTTTGCTGGTATGCCCCTATAACCCTACGGAGACACTAGTTCTGGACTTTCTATAGTAGTTTAAGCAAGCTTTTTACTAGCGTTCCGCCGTCATCCCGTACTCCCTACACTTAGGCGCTATATAGCATTGCTAGTTAGACGGTGGCTGTATATAGGAGGCGTAAGCGGCGCATTAATGGGCCCTATATAGACGCGGTAATCCTTAATATCACTTTAAAGGCTGCTAAGCCCTTACTCGCGGCCTTTTTAACCTACTCTTTCTATTAGAGCTTAGGGTCTACCTAGATCCCTAAAACTCGCATACTAGTTTTCTAAGGGGCTATCTCGTAGCCGGTAATACGTACGGTAGACGCAAGGTCTGCAGTAGCGTAGCGTTGTCGCCTTATAAAGTATATAAGCTGGTACTTCTTAGGGGCGAACGCCGCCCTATATTAATTTGCCTATGCAGTGTAGTAGTTATAGGCGGCCTCTAATTATTAACAGTTCTCTACCGTGGAGTCCCCCTAGGTAATAAGGTTTGTGTCGTCTATAAAGCTAAACCCCAGCGTGCCGCTATTGGGGCGCTAGAATTTCTCTAACAGCTCTAATATAAAAAAGAGGAATAAGATTAGTAATAAGGGTAACCCCTAGGGGATACCTATCTGCGTCTAAATTTAGTTGCTCTTATATCCTATAAACTTAATGTGGGTTTTATATGCTATTAGGAAGCTTTATATAAAGTCTATAAGCCACTTTAAAAAGCCTTTTTTTTTTTAGAATATAGAGGAGCCTTTTATAGGAGATGTTATTAAATGCCCCTACTAAGTCTAGGCTTAGCATTAACACTATATACCCACGGCGCGTTTACTATACCGTCTGTATACAGAAGCTAAGCAGTCCTACCGCTAACAGTGTAGATTATTTACGCCTTACTCCCATCTGGTTCTAAGGAAGTAGCCCCTACTCCTCCGCAGCCTCAGATATAATATTAGCTACGTGCTTTTCTAGGACTTTTGCTAGCGTGTTTTTAAGGGTAATTAGTCTATAGCTGCCTAGGAGAGAGTAGTCTTTCTTTCCTTTTTTACATAACACCATAGTTATGGATTCTTTAAGGCTTTCTAGTATTATTCCACTGGCAAAGCAATAACTAGCTACTTTTGCTAAATCTTTTATAATAACTAGGGCAACTACTTTAAGGACCTCGTTTGGTATGCTATCTAGCCCTAGGGCTTTTCCATTTAGAAGACTTATAATAAGCTTACTAATTTCTTCTGTTAAGATAGTAGGGCTAATATTAAGCACATTTTGTTCCCTTATTGTCTCCATATCGCTAAGGTCTACTATTCTAGTTTTAGGAAAGAACTTAGCTGTAAGGATATTAGCCTTTATAATATTATTATCTATTAAGGGATCCTTAGTAGACCTCCTAAGGTCTAGTAGATAGGGGTCCGCCTTCGCTACGCTTACTTTTCTGCTCTATTTTAATAGAGTCCAAAGTCCCTTATTATATGGTTTTAATTAATCTTTAGTAATTTTATAAATAAAGCGTCTTTAGTTATCACGACTAACTCTCCTAGTCTCTTTTTATAGTTAATTATTTAATGCTAAATATCTTTAGTGGTCCTTAGGGTTATTATAAGCTTAGAGCTATCGTTGCGCCTATTAGGCGCCGGCGTAGAGCTATATAGCCTGTGGCGACCATTCTCGACAGGCCTACCGGCTAGGCTGTGCTTATAAGCAGTATTCTTTAAGTGCTTGCTTAATCCCTTCCTAAAGGGCTTAAAAGGGGTCTTTAGATATGGCCCAATTAAGCTCCTGGATGCTTTAAAGAAAGCCCTATAAGTCTAGCTTCTTAAGGGTAAGGCGCTAGCGTTCCGCTGGCAGACAGCCGGCGTTATTAATTTAGATGCGGATTAGTATATGGTCTCTTATAAGGGCCTATTCCTTAACTATACCACAGAAGTTAACTTTTCTGTATAGATCTGGTGATATAAACGTGAGGTCTATTACACTCTCCTATTACCCTCTTTTTTATATAGGCTCTCCTTTTAGTATAGCGAGTACTAGGCCCCTAGCGTCAGTTTCGGCCAGAAGGCGTTCCGCCTGCTCTTCGCTAGCTACATACTTTCCGCCCTATATTAGGTAGTAGGCGTTAAAGTTACCTAAGAGTATAATTTTTCCCTTAGCTTCCTTAATAGCTATTTTAACCTTAGGCCATGCCCTAATCTAAGGGCCATCTTTGCGCGGGTTATAGATATTAATAATTATAGCCTCTAGCCCCTTTAGGCGTACCTAGAGGGCTGCAATAAAGGGGCCGTACTGTCTGCGCTTCTAATACGCGGCGTTAATATTCCAGCTGATTATAAAGCAGACCTTTGTTATAGAGAGAGCGTTGTATATAAGTGTGAATCCCCTAGGGCAGTATGTTAATTTAGTGTATTTATTATATACCGGCTCCTAAATTGCGAGGACCTAGTGGTCCGCCGGCGTAACGCTGTTAAAGAAGGGGCGATACGCCCCTTAGTTTGCATTTCCGCAGTTATACTAGATAATTATATACTTACTCATTTAAAGTGGGTGTGGGCTCATCTATATCTGTATCCTATTCCTCATCGTTTTCGCTATTAACTGTTATTACTCTATTAGCGCAAAGCCGGAGCCTTAATTATAATCTATTTCTGCTTGCTATTTTAATAAAAGATAGTTTACCTGGTCCCCGTTTAAGTGGTTATTCTTAGGTCCCTAGGTAAGATATTTCCCGTCCTCTTTTCTTATTAGTGCTAATTATAAGGTTTCCTAGTATTAAGGGTTGGTATATTAT
>Ga0307515_10006772_pt1 | contig 22803 bp, 11 predicted proteins | sample 17_EM_MG_FD_194513 | JGI IMG/M metagenome (GOLD analysis project Ga0307515, IMG submission 194513) | Populus trichocarpa ectomycorrhiza microbial communities from riparian zone in the Pacific Northwest, United States - 17_EM | ecosystem: Host-associated > Plants > Roots > Unclassified | place... | reverse complement strand
AAGAGCCCCCTAATAAGTTAATAGAAGCCCTTATAATTGACTTTAACTTAAATATTTAGGAATAAGAGACCTTAGAGACATTCCTAACTACTTTTAGACCTTTTACGGATAGCTAAGCCTTTAATATTATGACCGTATTAGCCGACCGTTCCTTTATACACTCAGTTACGCCCAAAAACCATTCCGTAAGTACCCCTGTTATAGATGTTACAGATTATAAGCAGGACCTATTTGCATATATTACTATAGAACGCTATACCCCTAAGGAATTCTATAGTGTTATAATTGATATAGGTGCCTTTAAGAAGTCTACCGTAGGCTACGGATAATACCTCGCATATAGGACTACCACAAATGATAATACGGACATTAATATTACGCAAACTGGGGCCGTAACCGTCCAATTCGGTATCGGCTCAACTGTATCAATCGGATTAGTAGTAGTTAAGACTCTAATTGGCCTAGTTAACTTCCACGTAGTAAAGGCGAACACCCCTTTTCTACTCTACCTTGCGGATATGGATAGGTTATAGGTATACTATAATAACGTTACGGACACCCTAATTAGCCCCGCAACTGCCCTAGGAAGTAAGTATATTACCCTACTAATTATATAACGATTTAGACACCCGTTCTTTATATAGGGAGAGACTTTATAGACCTATATTTAGGAATCTTTTAACTATAACCCGTGCTACCTTAGCAGTACGGAAATCTACTGCCTACACCGCTGTTTTAGCCACCTATTAGCTAAAAAGCTGCATAGAGTCCTTAAACGTTCTAGACATAACGATGTTAATAGGAAGGCAATTGACCACCTAACTAAATACTACTCCTACTGCCAGAAATACGGACGTTCCCCAGGCTGATTTAAGTTTACCCTTTGTAAGGATTTTAACTTTAACTATTTAGTATACGTAGACATTATGTACATTAACGGCAGCCTAGTATTATATATAATTAACGAGGCAACCCGCTATTAAGCCGCCCGTTAGTTATAAAATATATCTATAAAGCATACTTGGGATATTTTACAGACCTGCTGGATTAACTCGTATGTTGGACCTCCTAAGTATATTACCTATAACGCCGGTAGGAACTTTATTAGTAAGGAATTCTAGCAGTATACTACGGCCATGGCTATATTAATAAAAGCTGTTCTAGTTAAGGCGTATTGGTCCGTTGGGCTTATTGAGTGAGCTTACCTAGCCTTATGGAGAGCTTACTAGATTATTACGGACGAGTATAAGGATATCTAAAAGGAACTGGCTCTATAGATAGCCGTAAAAGCTATTAACGACACTACTGGCCCGGATGGACTAGTACCTACCCTTTTGGTCTACGGAGCCTACCTAAGGATAAGTAATATAGATCCTTTTACCCCGTCTATTATGGAACAAGCAGCTATAGTACGGAAGGCGATGGCCGAGATAGTTAAGCTATGGGCCAAATAAGCTGTTAATAACGCCCTGCACTACCGCAACGGACCTAATATAACCCCAGTATACGACCTCCCGCTTAACTCTAAAGTCCTTATATGGCGTAAAAGCGGCAAGTAGACCGGACCCTACCGTTTACTGGCTGTAGAAAACGAGACGTGCTGTGTATAACTTCCTAGCGGCCTGACTAGCTTTAGGAGCACGTCTATAAAACCCTACTTTTGGCCCGAAGACACCCATAATGTTAAGCTAGATAAACTAGAAGCAACTGCCGAGCTAGACAAACTGGAGGTAACCGCTAAATCAGACGAGCTAGAAGCACCCTTATTTACCCTAAAAGTCCTCCAGAAACCCACTAAACCCGCTATACTTATTGTAAAGCGCGGTTGAGGACGCCCCTAAAAGCACCCCGTAACTAAGAATACTATAATAAAGACTTACCTAACCTTCGCAGAAATATCCGTAAGGCAATCTCTGCTTATGGATATATCAGTTCTAGTACAGGAAACCCCCTTTACGGACTTACGACGTAAAGAGATTAACGGACTACTTAAAAAGGGCGTCTTTGCGGTTATAATGGAGAAAGACATTTCGTAAGGCGTTTGTATATTTAACTTATGCTTTGTTAATAAAATTAAACACCTAGGTACCGATAAAGCTTTTAAAAAATTAAGGCTTGTTGTATAAGCCTATAACGACTAAGGGAAGGGCTTAGTCCTTATGTAATCGCCTATAATTTAACGAGTTAGCTAACGGATTATACTTGCACTTACGCCTGGACTACAGTAAAGTAAACCCGTAGCTCTTTACCTACGGGATATCTTATAAGCCTATATACAGTCTAATACCTACCTAAGTAGGGATATTTTTATACGGCTACCCCCTAAGCTTAACCTATAACTAGGAATAATCCTATAGGTTATAAAACCTCTTTACGGAGTACTAGAAGCCGGAAACTATTGGTTTAAGATATACTACTAGCACTACGTTAGTAAACTTAAAATGGAATAGTTAATCTACAACTCCTACCTTCTATACAGCCTATTAAATGGCCTTAGTATTGTTAGACTTTAAATAGATAATACCCTCTTCTTAGTAGACCGGATATTTGCGGACGCTAAAGAGACTAAACTATAAGAAGCTAAGTTCCTGGTAAAGCCGCGAGAGTAGTTAACTAAGTAGACTCTAATTAAGTTTAACGGAGGCTTAATTATATAAAAGGGCAACTTAATCTAGCTAACCTAGGAACGCCAAGCTTAAAACCTAAAGCTTGTTATAGTAAAGCCTACGGACCTCACTAGTTCCCGCGGAGAGACCTATAAGACCGTAAATATAAAGGACTAATACGCTGTATAGCGTGTAAGAGGCGCCTATATTGCTATAGTCTGCTAACCCAAATCTGCCTATAACTTGTCCTTTGTAGCCCAGGCAGTAGATCTGTAAGAAGAAAATATTAAGTAGCTTAATAAGCGCATTTAGTGGCAAATTGATAATGCAGTAAGGGGACTTACTTTTGTACTACTAGACCTAAGTTCCCTTAGCTTATTGGTATTTACGGACGCCTCCTTTACTAATAATAAAGACCTGTTATTACAAATCGGCTTTGTAATTGTACTTACGGACTGTAATTAGGACGCAAATATACTGTATTGGTCTTTAATTAAGTGCAAATAAGTAACCCGTAGTGTACTAGCTTCTAAGCTATATGCACTAGCCTATAGCTTTAATATAGCAGCCGCAATCAAATTAACGGTTTAGAAGATTCTACAACTAGAGCAGTTACCCCTGGTTTTATGCACCAATTTAAAGTCCCTTTACGACTGCCTAGTTAAACTAGGTATGATATAAGAGAAGAGGCTTATGGTCGACCTAATGTGCTTATGTCAGGCCTATGAACGACGTGAGATTACGGAGGTTAAATGGATCAGCAGCGGAGATAACCCAGCGGACGCCATGACTAAGGCAAAGCCGTGTTAAGCCCTTAAAACCCTAATTAACATGAATAAGCTCAACCTAAAAGTTATAGAATGGGTAGAACGGGACTAACGGAGTACCTACGGTACGCCTACGGCCCGTTGGAAGGCCGTACGGCTTATTTTACGGACCGTAAGCAGGACTTACGGCTAGCTTGAGGTACCGTTTGGAAGGCAGCCTAGACGGCACCTTGGGGGAGATTTCCTATATATTTTCCTTTGTGTTCTATGGTTTTATTAAAGCAATTACGGAGGCTGTATATAGGTGGTTTCATTTTTCAAGTACTGCTAGTGTATAATTACAGCACCTGTTATACTAAACGCGTGCTTACGCGTTTGGTATACTAGGTACGCGTTTACGCGTTTAGTGCACCAACTACTTGCTTACGCGTCTAGTGCACTTATAAAGCACTGACTAATTAGGGGGGAGGTGCATTAGTATATAGACCACGTAGTCTGCTTTATATAATTGATAGATATTATACAACCTAACAAGACTACGATTACGACATTACGTGATATTAGCCTTAGGTTATGTGTTCCGACAGTTCTATATAGGCTATTTAATTTATAAGTATTACCAGCTTTACTCCTTCCTATACTACCTTAAAGTACATTTATATAAGGAATCCTTTAAGCTTTAATCTCTCTCCTAAGTACCTTTTAATTGATAGTAACTTAACCTTTACTACACCTATCCCGTTGATCCTATTTTCCAACGTCACATTATTTTCTATTAATTGGTCAACTATCTCTTATAGTTGCCCGATCGTTATAGGTTGCTATAAGTTAGTGTCTGCTATACTAGTATCATTACCTAACCTTAAAGTAGTTGCCGCCGTCAATGGCGTTATAGTGGCTGCTTTTGGTAGCATGTTATTCGACTTCTTATATTAATACTATAACTAGGTAGTGATTATATAACGGAACCTTATAGTAGGAACTATAGTAGGCTCGTTATTAGGCTTGGTATGTAGGAAATGTAAGTATAAAAGTCAAGAACGTAATAACAACTGGTAGAGTGGTTGCCTAACAGATTAACTCCAATTATATTTTAAGAATTACTATAAGGAAGGAACTATCTAGGTAGGGACTAAGGGTCCTTAAATACACAACCGTACTCCTATAAAATCCTTCTTATACATAATATACGTGTGCTCTATCTACTCTATTACAGATTACTTAGATCCTATAGATTATACAGATCATCCCACATAACCTCGGTTACTATTCCTCGTCACATAGTTCTACCGGCTCCATTCTAGACCGTACCTAAATTAACCAACTAGCTTCTTCCGACTCCTCTCCTAGTAGTTATAGCATCATACTTAAAGCGTCCGTAATATCTAGCGTAGTATATATATAATATAAGCATCTATAGTAGTATAAAAATAACCCCTTATAAAGTATTGTTTGGGGTAAAAGTAAATAACCCCTAGAATGTTAAGGATATTGTTTCTAAAAGAAAAGTACTAGCGGTATCCAAAAGAATTAAGTAAATGAGAATTCGCAAAGAGAAACTTAAAAAGTACTTACTAGACGCCTAGGCCGTATAAAAAAGGTATTATAACAAAAAATATATACCGAAAGAATTTAAGATAGGAGACGAAGTCTTACTATTTATAAAAAATATCTAAATAAAACGTATTAAGAAGAAGCTGGATTACTAATAGCTTAGACCTTTTAAGATAGTTAGGAAAACTAAAGGAAACTAAGCCTATAAATTAGAATTACCGAAATCTTATCTAATATATTCTATATTTTATGTTTTTTTACTAAAGCTATACTGGAGAAGAGATAGTGCGAAACCGCCCCTACCTAGTAAAATTAATAGGGAACTAGAATAGAATATAAAAGATATTTTAGACTAAAGATAGCGCTAGAAGAAGCGTAAATTTTTAGTTTATTAGGAAGGATACTCTTAGGCGTATAATAGTTGGGAACTTAAGGAGTACCTTTAGCCGGGATACGATACTGTAATTAAAACCTTCCTAAGAACTAAAGGTAAAGATTTAGAAATGGTTCTGGATATACTATAGGTAAAGTAATAGGGAAGACCCTATAAATTAAAACTATAAGATTAAGTATAGGCATTAAGAACGGAAACGTTTCACTATTATAATAGGGATCCTAGAATTTTATAAGAGGAAGCTTATAGGGATTTATAGGAGAACTACCAGGGATACTGTTTAAAGGAGACGCTGTTTAAAAAGGAGTAGTAGTACTATAAGAAGTGGCCTTAGGGATTTAGAAAGATCCCCTAGGGATAAAAGGAAGGTATTTGGCCTAGCACCAGAGATATATAGTAGAGTTAATAGTACAAAAAGGAGCAAAAGGACAGCCTATAAAGAATTAGAAATTTTAAGGAATTATAAAGCACCTATAGGAATACTACCTATTTATTATATATGGGGATTATAGTAGTACACTACGTTTATATAGATTGTTACCAAAGCTTAGAATAAAGGTATCCCTAAAGTATAAAGTTAATTTCTAATAATAGGGCATCCTAGAGGCACCTAAGAAGCACTATATAAAGCTATTCTATAAAAAGAAGGAAAAAGCTAGGTAATAACTTAAATACTAATAGTAGTAATAGGAGCCTCTACTTCCATCTTAACGTTATTATTAATAGTATTATTAGCTTCTCCATCCCTAGAAGCATTAGTACTTTTACTAATATTCTTTTTAGAATAACGGGTACTGGAAGAATTAGCATAGGTAGGAAACTGGCGAGGAGAACGTTTATCTTAACCTTTATTACTATCCTTAGTATCCCTAGGTTCTAAATTAGCGTCTAAGTAAGAATTAGAGAGATATTAGCTAAAGGAGTTAGTATAGTTTCTAAGTAAGTTACTAGAGAAACTTACCTAGCTAAAGTAGCCCGCGTAAGAGTATAAATGTTATTATTAATAAGGATAAGCTGTTTATATATACGCTCTTAAACACTATATATCCGAGATTATTGCGTCTCTATAGTAGTAGAAACCCTTATTAAATTAAAGAGTCTATAAGTAAGGGAAGATACCTTTTATCCCCGCCTATTACTATTAGGATATTAGTAGAAATCTTAGATAGCGCGTTAAAGCCTATAAGTCTTATACATATAGATAGCCGGGATTTAGTATAATTAGCGAAATCTAAAATAAAACGGAATGGGAAATACTAGGACATAGGTCTTTCTCCTACTACAATAATAGGAGTACTTAGATTTATTTTTACTAAAGCGAGGTATCTTGTAGACGTAGGAAGGATCCTACATAAGAGTATAAACGCAGCGATAATAGTATTTTAGGGAAACTGCTATAGGAGTAATAGACACTATTTAGGGCGTTATCGAGAGAGGAATAATACTACCGCCGGTTTAAGGACGTGTAAAAGAACTATAAGCTATTATAAGAGAATACTCTAAGAAGTTAGTATTATTATAAAAGATAAGATAGGGATCCTATTGCTTATAAACGCGTTAAAAAAAGATAATAAGGTAGTAATAGAAGTACGGCTAGAGATATAGAAGCTAAAAGGCGAGATATAATAAAAACAGCCTATTTAAAAATAAGACGAATGGTGTTATTAATAAAAGGATAAGGGAGAGACGACGACTTATAAACAGAAAGAAATTTAAAAAAAAAAACATTATTATTAAAGCCCATTTAGGTAAATAGGGTTAGTAATTAGTTAACGCGTTATACCGGATAACCTTTAGATCTATTTATAACAAATTCCTAAAATTAGAGAGGTAAATCCTACTAAATTTTTATTACTATTATTAAAATCCTATTATAAAAGCACTATAAGAAGCTAGGGTAGGAGAAGAGTAGAGGAATAAAAGATAAAGTAAAGTTCCGCGCTAGTAAAGAGCTGGCGATAAGTCGCATTATAGAGTACCTTTCTACTAAGGGTTTCCCTAGTAGTTTTAGCTAGAACTTTATAAAAGCTTAGTAAAGGCGAAGTCTTAGAGAATTAAGACCCTAGGAGGGGAGGTAATTATAACAGAATTCCCTAGAAGGTATATATCCGATAAAACGGTAGGAGGTTTTATCTATATTTTATTTATATTCTAGAAGATATAGTTAGATAAGTTAAAGGTAAAAGGTTTTATTAGCATTTTAGAAGGAATATATAGGAAGCTAGTTCCCCTCTAGAGAAGAATTAGCAATTAGTCTCTAAATAGAAGTGGTTAGAAGTATTTGTCCTTTAATACGTAAAAACTTATTCTACCTTCTACTTACCTTTAACGTACCTTTAACTTACCTTCTACTTACCGGTGACACTATTAATTAGATAATTATACGTTTTAGTCAGGCTGGCCTCTTATAGAAAGCTCGCCGTTAGCTAAAGAAAATTAGGAAATTACTTTACTATAATAAGTTAGAATATAGTATTATTAACGGATAGATCTACTTTTACTAACGTCTCTTTATCCCTAACGCTCTAGACCTCCGCCTAGAAGTTACTTATCGCTTCTATAGTAGCGGCCCCGCTAATTACCCCAACTAGGTTAAGATTTTTAACCTCTTAAACTAAATATACTAGTAGCTAGGAATCTCCTAGTTTATAGCTACCTTTATTAAAGACCATGCCCTATACTTTCGCACTAAGACCCCCTATTCTATCCCGCCTAGTTTTTTAAAGCTATTAAAATTACCTACCTACCTATAAACCAATATCTTAATTAACTATATTATAACACTGCCGATATACTAATACTATAGTAAGGCATATAAATATATCCTTATTATTATAGACCGCCTAACTAAAATATAATACCTTATTTTAGTAATAGGACTCTTAATAAAGGAGCTAGTTAATGGCTTTATTAATAATATATATAAGCTCTATAGTACACTAAGTATAATTATCTCTAATCGCGGTATATAATTTATTAGCAACTTCTAGTAATAACTAAGTAAACGCCTTAAAATAACCCTATAATTAAGCTTAGCCTAGTACCTAAAAATAAACGGCTAAACTAAAATTATTAACGCTACCGTAAATAAATACCTTTATGCTTTTATTAGCTTTATATAGAATAACTAGGTTAACTACCTACTGCTTACTAAGTTTATTATAAATAACTAAGTTAATAAGAGTATAGGCATCTTCTTATTTTTTATAAACTATGGCTTTAACCCTTACCTTAGAATTAAGCCTACTGGCCCCCGCTTACTAATACTATTAGTATAAGTAAAGAAGGAGTTCTTTTACGCAGACTCTATAGCTAACTGCTTTAAGTAGATATTAATATAGCTTAAGGCCCTAGCCTAGATTTTATAGCAACGCTATAAAGATAATACTAATACCTATAGGGATAAGAGCGCGTTATTCTACGAAGGCGATATAGTTATAGTTAGCTTAGAAAATATAAAGATAAATAAACCTAAGAATAAATGGGACGATAAATGGGACGGCCTATACCCCGTACTTATAGTATACTAAAGGGTAGTTATAGTAGACCTCCTAAACTACATCTAAGTAAATAAATGCTTTTATATATTTAAGGTCCGCCTCTAGGCTGCTAAAAAGATCCCTAGCTAAGCAAATATTAATATTATAGAGCGCCGTAATATATAAGGACGAGTAATAAAAAGAAATAATAATAGTAACATAGAAGATAAATAGAAGTTTAAGAAAATCCTTAATATATATAATAAAGACCCCTAAGGCCTAACCTATAAGATTAAATGGAAATATTATAAGGATATAACTTAGCAGCTAAAGGAAAACCTAAAGAGTTATAAATAAGCTATATAGCGCTTTTATAAACAATATCCTAAAAAGCTAGGACCCCTAAACTGGGCATAAAATAAAGAAAAGTTATACTAAAGTTGCGGCCGACCACCGTATTAAAATTTATAGTGGTTAAGATATTATAGAACTTTAACTAGCGGTTAAAGTTGTCTAATTAGCAAAATTCTTGCTAAGAAATGCCACGCGGATTAATTTAGATGGTGGTATAGAGTTCTGTTAACCTTACTTACTAAACTAACTAATTAGGATTTTCTATACCCAGTATAAAAAATCGCTATTAGCTTAGTTAAGGGCGGTAAGCGAAACTAATATCTTTGCGGTAAAAAATAGATAACCCTATATACTGCCTATTTTTAAGTTATTTATTTAGTTTAGGGACTAAACTATTTAGGGAAAAGGAGTACTGTTACGGCACTGACCTAACGCATACTATTTTATACTATCTCGTACTATTTCCTATTATTGGCTGGCCCACTACTAGTGACTTAACGGCCGGCCCTACTATTTATATACAATACCCCCTTTCCACCTTCTTCCCCTCTTCATACTATAACGTAGTTATTTAGTCTACTTTATTGCAGCACTGTGACATAGCTTTAGACTAAGTAAACTTTAGGGCTAGTAGGTAGGCTGTTAATTAAAGCTCTTAATTACTATTACAGGACGCGCTAGCGAGTTAATAGCAAGACTATATTGTATAACCGTTACTATAAGATAATTAAGGATATAAAATGGCGCGTAGAAGATGGTATAGTAAAAGATAAAAGATAGGCTATTAACTAGCTAGAATAGCTATAAGGCTAGCGTTCTTTAGATTAGCTTTATAAGAATATTTAATTACTAATTGGCCTCTAAAGCGGGAGAGGAAAAGTCTCCCTTTAAGTAGTATATATATATATATATATATATAACACTAAATAATAGTTATTTTACTATAGTAACTAAAACGCCTTAATATAGGACTATACTATAGTAACCAAGACGTCTTAATAACGTCTAGTCTCTACGTATATATACTACCTTTATTATATATAATAGTAATAGTAGAACGCGTTTAGGTATTTGAATTTTAGGGTAATATTACGCGATCGCCTATAAAGTACCGATCTAATATAAATTATATACCTTTTCGCCCAAAATCGCGTGCGAGGGTACTCGGGGGCGGTCGCTGTGCGACCTCATGCGGGGTTCGTGTGCAATATTAGGGGGGGGTGCCCTAACCTCGTAATAACCCGGGTCGTAACCGCACCAAAGCCCCCCCGATATGTGATAGATATCTAGCTGCAAATCTTCTAGACATGCCTTGGTAAGTATTTTCATCGTACCCTCGTAGGTATTCTTCCAATTGAGGTAGAGGCGTACAAGAGACCTTCTACTAAGACAGCCGTATCTCTCGCTGCTAGGTTTCCATTCTCCTTTCGAAATGCTGTGTAGGCTCAAGCGTGTGGAAAACAAGTGGCAGAAATAATAAGAGAGATCCGTCCATAACGAAGGAAAAGATTTCAGTACGCATAGCTCGATTTTATCAATGTGGGATTTGTAGATCAACAGGAGAATCACATGTCACCGAAGGGTGAGTGATACAGTTATCGAAATCCTGACGAGAACGAGTTATACCCTGAATATATTTATTCGGCCACGAGATTTGAACCGATCATGGGGCCTAACCTCCAAGCTAAGTAGTGATTCCGTGCGGGAAAATCGCCTAATTCTTCCCAGGCTCGCCACAATTAGCCCTAAGTTCTTCACCGTATTGAAAATGCATTTCAAGGCGTCCGTATACCATGTAAGAATGGAGCTAGGCTCGGGAATGCTGCGCAAAAGAGACATCTCTGCTGGTCATTTGTCCAATTTCTGAAAGGAATGTTGGAGTAGCGTGTGAGTAGAGCCTTACTTTCGTGCTCGATGCGAGTACGGAATATACATATAGTTTATATATATTTCCGTCTTTTTTCATAAATGTTATCAAACTGTCAAGCCGTCTACCCAACAAAGGGCCCAGGGAAGTGAGAGTTTATCAGGAGAAAGCCATTGGTTTTCAGATCTTGTAAAGTAAGTACACTGTTTATCGTCAAGCATATACATTAACGTCTACATTTGTAGTAGGCTCGCTCAAAGGCCATCCATATCAGAAAGGGAAGCAGACGCTAGGTGGTTATACGGTCATACGGCTGAGAGGGTGAGAAACACACAGTCAATATACGCAACAGTGACGAGAGTTATTTCAACTGTATAACTTCGTTGACCGCCAGCATAATGCTCATTTCAGTCCTTTTCTTTTTTTTTCCCCTCGCCCTGGCTGCCCCGGCAAAAAGAGCTTCTGGGCCGACAGTTACCATTGCTGCCCCTGCAGCAACAGTAATCGGTTCTTCAACCTCTGGTGTCGACACCTTCAACGGAATCCCATTTGCACAGCCTCCAACAGGATCACTACGACTCAAGCCTCCGCAGCCACTCACCTCGGCTCTTGGTACCGTTACAGCGACAGGCACTGCAAAAGCTTGCCCCCAATTTTTTTTCCAGGTCGACTCTAGCCTCCCTATGGACATCCTCAGCATGATTCTTGACCTTCCGATCTTCCAAACAGTGACTAATGCTGGTGAGGATTGTCTTACTATTAATGTAAACCGGCCTACTGGAACAACATCCTCTTCTAAATTACCAGTCCTGTTCTGGATATTTGGTGGCGGATTCGAGCTTGGATCTGCCTTGACGTACGATGGTGCATCTCTTGTCGCAGATTCCATCACGCAAGGGAAGCCAATCATCTTCGTAGGGGTGAATTACCGTGTTGGAGGGTTTGGATTCCTTCCTGGTTCGGAAATACTAGCTGATGGTTCGGCGAATCTGGGTCTTTTGGACCAAAGACTTGGTCTGAAGTGGGTTGCAGACAACATTGAAGCATTTGGAGGAGATCCGGAGAAGGTTACGATATGGGGTGAATCTGCAGGAGCAATCTCCGTCTTTGACCAGATGGCACTGTATGACGGAGATAATACCTACAATGGGAAGGCATTATTCCATGGAGGAATAATGAATTCCGGTAGTATTGTTCCAGCCGACACAGTCGATTGTCCGAAAGGACAGGAGGTCTATGATACGGTAGTCAGGAACGCAGGCTGCGCTTCTGCAAGTGATACTCTAGAGTGTCTGCGAGGCGTCGACTACACAACTTACCTCGACGCTGCGAATTCCGTTCCTGGGATCCTGGGCTATAATTCTGCAGCTTTATCTTACCTACCTCGACCTGACGGGACCGCTCTCACGGATTCTCCCGAAGTTTTGGTTGAACAAGGCAAATATGCGAAAGTCCCCTTTATCGTTGGCGACCAAGAAGATGAGGGTACCATCTTTGCATTATTTCAGTACAACATCACCACTACAGCTGAGCTCGTGAGCTACCTCCTTAATGTAATCTTCCACGATGCCACCCAAGAAGTTATTGAGCAACTGGTTGCCTCGTACCCAGATGATGCGTCAGACGGCTCGCCATTCCGCACATCTATCTTTAATGAATGGTATCCTCAGTTCAAGCGCCTGGCAGCCATCCTCGGTGACCTGACGTTTACGCTTGCCCGCCGTGAGTTCTTAGAAATTAGCTCAGCTATCAATCCCGACGTCCCCTCTTGGTCATATCTAGCCTCATACGATTATGGGACACCTATCCTGGGCACATTCCATGGCAGTGACCTTCTTCAAGTTTTCTACGGTATCTTGCCTAATTATGCGTCTGCATCTATTCATTCGTACTACTTCTCCTTCGTTTATAACTTGGATCCAAACACCGGATCAGGCTATATGAACTGGCCACAGTGGAGCGCAGGCCAACAGCTGATGAACTTTTATGCAACGAGTGCAACCCTTCTTGCTGATGATTTCAGGTCGGATAGTTACAATGTGATCGTGTCAAACATCGCTAGTCTTTATATTTGAGACAGGGGATAACTATGGGAATTAGGTGGCGCTTAATTACGAACTCCCTGATGCTGATTGCCTAATGATTTATTTGTTATTTAGTGTCTGCTTTGCAAGATAACTTATACTTATTGCTTCTCGGATATGTGTAGGCCTATTTTGATGATTTCATTATTGAATTGAAAAGTCGGTGATGGACACCATTGAATTGAAAAGTCGGTGATGGACACCATTGAATATCGAGACCTCAGCCTCTAACATCCTGAATTACCGCCATTCCTCAGGCTACAGCTGGCAGGGCTTCATAAGCCTTCCAGGATTCTGCGCACATATAGTATATTGTTGTCGGGTTGACCTCCCCATATTGCCGGATTAAGCGAGCACGCGAGGTGACCTGGTGACGTCGCCAAAGGATGTGACGATCAATGTGCCTGCGTTTCGGCGTGGCGCAACAACAACAATTGCCTCAACGCTCTCTACCACAGCCATCTCTGCATCACCCACAAAAATACCCCCCGGCCTGCCATACCTCCTACTTGTATTGCCTGTCATCTAAATCACTTGCCTTGTTGTTGAGCTTGGAAATAACTCGACGTTCAAAGACTTCGGAGCTTACTTCAAACCTCCTAAACTGTTGAAAACCATCCAAGTGGTCTTGAAAGTGCCCTCGTCTTTGGAGGACACTATTTGAACTGTTTTCACCCCTCACTCAATCATATTACGGAGCCCTGGAAGCACTTTGAACGCTGCAGTGTCCTGCTTGATAGATCAACACTCCGACCCCGGTGCAACTTGTCCGGCCAGGGCGCTTCGCCCGCAGCCAGCGAACAAAACTAGGGATGAAGAATGCGAGTAGGAGTTGGAGAGTAGTAACAGCATTGCTGTTTACTCTCCTATTTATAACAGTTCTTGCGGATGATGGCTTAACTCAGAAACACGAGAAAGGGCGCTGTGCCATCAGGGGACACTGTGGAAGCGATGGGTTTTTGGGACCGCAACTACCATGTCCGGATAACGGATTAGCAAAGAGACCAGACGCGGAGCTCAAAGAGTCACTTGTCGATATTTGTGGAGATAAATGGTGCGACTCCGATGTCTGTTGTAATTCCGAGCAGGTAAAGTTACATTGTTGGCATAATTAAGGCACCCAGTGTACTGATATTCCGTTAGCTTGATGCATTGCAGAGCAATCTCAAGCGGGCAGAGAGCCTTATTGCAGCATGTCCGGCCTGCAAGGAGAACTTCTTTAATCTCTTTTGCACATTTACGTGCTCCCCCGACCAGTCACTTTTCATCAACGTTACAGATACAAAAGCAATAGGAGACAAGTTCATCGTTACAGAGTTGGATCATTTGGTTTCGAATGAATATGGGTCCGAGTTCTATAACAGCTGCAAAGATGTTAAATTTGGTGCTACAAATGGAAAGGCTATAGACTTCATCGGGGGAGGCGCAAAGGATTTTACGCTATTCCTCAAGTTCCTTGGGGACAAAAAGTTCCTTGGTAGCCCGTTCCAGATGAACTTCCCGAGACCAGATGCTACGAAATACCCGGATATGACACCGATGAACAAGACCGTTAGGAGTTGCAACGATACTGATGAAACTTATCGTTGTGCTTGCGTGGATTGCGCCGGATCCTGCCCATATTTGCCGGAGCTTACTGAAAGCAAGCAGTGCTACGTAGGACTTCTCCCGTGCCTCTCATTCGCGGTTATCGTCGTCTATTCAGTATTCATTGGACTTCTTGTCCTTGCTGTTTCTGGTCATGCCGCCCGCCAAAGGCACAACAAACACAAAAACGATCGCTTGCGGCTTCTTCAGGACCCCGACCCAAGTGATGATGAAGATGAGGGTGATATGGTTCACAGCGTCGGAATGTTGGATAGACCTACTAAACACTACTTCTTGAACACCGCATGTGACAAAGCTTTCAGTAGACTGGGCTATGTCTGCGCTCGTTTTCCAGCTATCACAATTTTTACCAGCATACTGGTGGTTGTCTTGATGAGCTTGGGATGGCTTAGATTTGCTGTGGAAACCGACCCGGTCCGTTTATGGGTTGCTCCGAACTCTGCCGCAGCGGAGGAGAAAGCATTTTTCGACTCAGAATTCGGGCCTTTCTTTCGCGCAGAGCAAGCTTTCCTTGTGAATGACACAGGCAGAAATGGTCCTGGACCTGTCTTAAGCTACGAGACTCTAGGCTGGTGGTTTGATGTCGAAACTCGTGTTCAACGTCTTAAATCTCTCGACAACGGGGCCACATTACATGATGTCTGTTTTAGGCCCATTGGGGACGGCTGTGTAGTTCAGTCGGTCACAGGATACTTCCAAGGGGATTTCTCCAAAGTTCCCCAGAAATGGCAAACTAAACTACAGAATTGTGCAGATGAGCCAGTCGGTTGTTTACCAACATTCCAGCAACCCCTAGATCCCAAAATGATTTTCGGAAGCTGGAACAAAAGTATTGTCGATGCTGAAGCTCTTATTGTTACCTGGGTTGTGAACAATTTTGCGGAAGGCACTACAGAACTGCAACGGGCAATGGACTGGGAGGACAGCCTCAAAAACTTGATGATCGCTGTTCAAGCTGAAGCAAAGGATAGAGGCCTGAGACTTTCCTTTATGACAGAAGTTAGCTTGGAGCAAGAGCTGAACAAATCGACGAATACCGATGCGAAAATTGTCGTAATAAGCTACGTAATCATGTTCCTATACGCATCTCTCGCGCTCGGATCGACAACCCTTGTGGCTACCTCGATTCTCCATAACCCAGCAAAAGCTCTCGTCCAATCAAAATTCATGCTTGGCGTGGTCGGTATTTTGATTGTCCTTATGTCGGTATCTGCATCAGTGGGCCTATTTTCCGCGGCTGGCATCAAAGTTACCCTGATCATCGCCGAAGTCATTCCATTCCTGGTCCTGGCTGTTGGAGTCGATAACATCTTCCTGATTGTCCACGAATTTGAACGTGTGAATGTCAGCCATCCCGAAGGCAGCGTAGCGGAGCGCGTTGGAAGAGCTCTAGGGCGGATGGGGCCGAGTATCCTCCTTTCGGCGACAACTGAGACCGCTGCTTTTGCGCTTGGAGCCGCAGTTGGCATGCCGGCAGTCCGTAACTTCGCAGCTTACGCGGCTGGCGCTGTATTCATTAATGCCTTATTACAAGTCACCATGTTCATTGCTGTCCTAGCTCTAAATCAACGTCGAGTAGAGGCAAACCGAGCAGATTGCTTTCCGTGTGTCCGCGTCCGACGCGCTGATTCAGGCTACATCAACGGAGGTATTGGTCAGGGTGTTGACGAAGAAGGTAGCCTTCAGCGCTTCATTCGCAAGACCTATGCCCCTGCTCTGCTTGGGAAGAAGACCAAAGTCGCCATTATCACGATCTTCCTTGGGTTCTTCACTGCGAGTCTTGGACTTTTCCCAAAGGTAGAGTTGGGTTTGGATCAGCGAATCGCCATCCCAAGTGACTCGTACCTCATTCAGTACTTCAACGACCTCTACGAGTATTTCGATGCAGGTCCTCCAGTGTACTTTGTCACAAGGGAATTGAATGTAACTCAACGAGAGCATCAACAAGAGCTCTGTGCTCGTTTTGCAACTTGTGAAGAGGCATCCTTAGCCAATATCCTAGAGCAAGAGAGAAAGAGACCAGAAGCCTCCTACATTGCTGCCTCGGCTGCTAACTGGCTGGATGACTTCTTTTATTGGTTGAAGCCTTCAAATGACAAATGCTGTGTTGATAAAAGCGGCGATAAAAATACGACATGTTTCAAGGACCGTAACCCTCCTTGGAACTTCACTCTCTCCGGTATGCCGGAAGGCGAAGAATTTATCTCTTACCTCTCCTGCTGGATTGAAGCGCCTACCTCGAGTGATTGCGCTCTCGGTGGAGCAGCGGCGTACGGCAATGCTCTTGTAATTGACAAAGAGAGACTTACAATCCCAGCATCCCATTTCCGTACCTCTCACACGCGCCTTCGTAGCCAACGTGACTACATTGGCGCCTACAAAGCAGCTCGTCGCATTGCATCTACCATCTCTGAACGTACCAGCGCTTCCGTATTTGCCTACTCCAAATTCTATATTTTCTTCGACCAGTATATCTCCATCGTGCGCCTTTCTGGCGCTCTTATCGGTTCTGCTCTTGCCATGATCCTTCTCGTAACTACCATCCTCCTTGGCTCCTTGCAAACTGGCCTTATTGTTACCCTCACTGTTGCTATGACTATCACCGACATCATTGGTACCATGGCTTTGGTCAATGTCTCCCTGAATGCTGTCTCTCTAGTTAACCTGATTATCAGTGTGGGAATCTCTGTCGAATTCTGTGCACACGTCGCCCGTGCTTTCACTTTCCCGTCGCGAACTGTTATGGAGCGTGCGCCTCGGAATAAGTTCCGAGCAAGAGATGCACGCGCTTGGACGGCGTTGGTGAATGTAGGCGGAAGCGTCTTTAGCGGTATCACCATCACGAAGTTGTTAGGAGTTTGCGTGCTTGCATTTTCGCGGAGTAAAATTTTTGAGATCTACTATTTCAGAGTATGGTTGGCACTGGTGGTGTGGGCAGCAACACATGCGCTTATATTCTTGCCGGTAGCGTTGAGCTTGTTTGGAGGAACAGGTATGCTTATTTTCTCAGTCTTTACCTGCATATGTTTCTGCTGCAGCGTATTACAATGATAGTATGGCTAACATATCTTGCAGGCTACGTCGACCCAGAGTCGGATGGCGGCTTAGAGCAGGATCTTAGGTCGAGGCAGTATCCTGCACTACTGAACGACGATGATTACGAGGATGACTCGGACGAGTAGAGAAGAGAACTAGACAATGTAGTTGTTCAGTCCTGTACTTTTAGGCTTAGAATGCAAGAAATTTCATCGGAATGTAAATAGCGATTCGTAGTTTTTCGTCTTTTTAATTAGTCTTTTTGCTATGTCCAAGCCTCATTCTTGGGGGACCGCCGCTTCTTTTGCCGCTCTAGACCATCCGTCTGCTCTATCCCATTTCTAGTCTTGATATTGTCACCTGTTACATCTCCCTCTCCACAACATGCAAACTTTCGTAACAAAAAAAAAAATCATGGCCACAATCCAAACCCAGCAGAAAGCCCTAAGCCGTCTCTCACAAAACACTTCCCGTAACATTTCAAAGCAAGCGTAACCTCGAATGCTCCTCGCTAAACGCCTAAATAGATGACCATGCTTGCCAATGCAATTTGTGAAACAAGAGGATGCAGCTAACAAAATAGAAAAAAGCGAGGCAAAGGGAACCGGGCGTAGAATTATCAGACCGAAAAAAGGCATGAGAAAGATAAGAAAAATTTAGAAAACATATCACGACGCCCCTTCGACCTGATCGGCCCAGCTCTTCCCCGCCGCAGGCGACGGAAGGCCGAAACTGTCCTGCTTCCGCGGTGGAGCGGGCCGAGGTTCCTCTCCTGCTTTCACTGCAGCAGGTTGAGAAGTCGTACTTGTGGTGGGGTTCTTGTTGGTTGCTTTGCCCTTGATGGGAAAATCGAGGACCTTGGGCTGTGAGACGGTGCTGGTAGTCTCTTTTGCAGCCGTAGCAGCTGGGAGATCAGGGAAGTCGGATGCTGACGGCGGTTTCTGTGATTGAGCGGGTGCTGCGGAGCGCGGAGTGTTGTTGTGGTCGCCTCTCCCACCCCGCCGCCCGCCTCTTCCGCGGCCCCGGCCTCTCCCACGCTCACCTCCGCGATGCGGTGGTGTACTCGGTGGCGCATTATCCTCCTCCGCTACCTCTCCGCGTGGCACATTGCCACCCACGCCACCGACCACACCCCCAAACGCTCCTCTCATGTTCCCCACTCTCTTCTCATCGCCTGTACCGCCGAACCCCTCCTCCTTCTCAAAATCCCACTCGCGGCCGCCCACAGCTTCCAGCTTGCGCTGCCGATTCTTCTCGCGCTCGCCCATCATCTGTGCGCGGTTCTGGCGGTCCACTTTCTGGCGGGCCTGCATCTGCTTCCGCTTCTCTGCGCTCTGCTGCGCGGCTTGCGCTTCGCGTGCCTCAAAGGATGCGAGGTCAGCTTCAGCGCGCGCGTGTGCGGCCGTCAGGAGCGAGTTCTTCAGCGAGATGGACGCCATTTTCTCCGAGAGCTCCGCTTCGGTGAGTTTGGTCTACACGGGGTAGGGTTAGCAAAGATTTGTTCGCGAGCGTAGCGGCTTCGTCTATTGAATTTAATGTGCAAGAGAAGGGCGTCCAGAGGGGATACACACCCGTTTTACACCACCAGTTCCGCTACGGTCCCCGCGCACCGCGCCTTCTTTATGCGGTGTCTGCGGCGGCTTCGCCGTTTCTGCCGCCGCGCCGTCGGCCTCGCTATTCTCATTCGCAGCGCCTTCTGGAGCTACAGCTGCTGCGGGGCCTGTGGGGACGGGAGCCTGCGCCCCACCCCTCCGCCCTCCGCGTCCTCGTCCCCCGCGGTGTCCGTCCCGTCCCCGAGCACTGTTCGCAGGGCCTTGGGGTGCGGTTGGAGGTGCGGCGGAGGGTGCGGGTGCGGGCGCGGGTGCAGGCGCAGGGCTCGCCTCGACAACGGGTTCAGGGATGGGCGTGAAGTCGTCGTCGAAAAAGAGGTCATCGGGGGCGCGAGTTTGGGCGAATTCGTCCATGGCGGGGTCGTAGGCCATGTCGTCGGTCTGTGAGTGCAAAACATGTTAGAGTCCTAGTAAATGCAGCTTGGGGGGAGCCGGAGACTGTACTCTGTACTCTGAAGTACTTTCTACAAGTGCAGGTTCTGGTATTGGTGCCGGCTGCTGTGCCGTTGCTGGTTCAGGCTTGGATGGTTCTTGTTGCGGGGGTGCCGGCGGGGATTTGGAGGTTTCAGAAGCCCACCGTGAAGACTTCATCTTTGCAAGTTAAGCGAAATGGAGGGAGGAATCTTGTGTGAATTGTTAGCTTTATAGTAAGAACGTAGTGAAGAACTATTTCGTCCCGAATAGATGGTGAATGAGGCTCGCCAGTGGTTTGTGGAGGTAAGTCCGCCTAGTGCCGATGAGGAAGGCCATTCTGAGCCCGTCAGGGGTTGTTAGCGAACAAGCTCTCAGCTATATCACGTGATGAAGCTTGGCGCTGGATGAGGAGAAACCTCATCCAACCATCTATATAGAAAATAAAGCAACACACAACGCTTTAGCTCCATAACCTACCAAATCAACAGGTGAGGGTTCTGGACTTCAACACCAGAAACTTGTATCTTGGGCCAAGACATCGGCGATTCGTTGCAGCACCTATTCGGTTTACATGTATTCGGCAGCTCCGGTATCGTATATGGATGGCTTGGTAGGGATTGCGGTATTGGGCGAGTCGTCCATCGCCACATCCCCCTCCACTTGCTCCGCACCAGCTTGGAATTGGGATGCCGGCCAGACGCCGCGTCGCCTAAACATGTATGACTAGTTCGCTACTGAAACCCAGTCAGATATTTTGTATTCGTTTCAGTCCAAGTTGTCAAATTGAAGAACTTCATCGCTTTTACTTAAACACAATAACCCTTTCCGTTGCCGTCTCACTATCTGCTAGACGACCAAACCCCCTTACATCTGCACCTTAGCAGTTATGAAAGCAGCCCAATTCTACGGCCGCCGTGATGTGCGCGTTGTGGATGTTCCTAAGCCAGTTGCAAAGCTCGATCAAGCACTTATATCAATCGAAGGGTGCGGAATCTGTGGCAGCGATCTTCATGAATACCTCATTGGTCCGAGCCTATCACTTGCACTCTTTCTCAACTCATGTTATATTGTAATCCGCGCTGATCGTTGAATAGGCCCAGTAGCAATCCCGAGCGTCAATCCACATCCACTTACTGGCTCTGTTGCCCCCATAACTATGGGCCACGAGTTCTGCGGGCGCGTCGCCTCAGCGCCTGAAGGATCCAATCTGAAGGCTGGTCAAGCCGTGGTGGTTGACCCGCGTCTCTACTGCAAATCATGCTCGAGATGCTCCGCCACCTCTACAAACGTATGTCGCGACTGGGGGTTCCTTGGTCTTTCTGGATCTGGTGGAGGACTATCTGGGTCTGTTGCCGTGGATCCGAGCATGTGCCATCCACTTCCGGATTCTGTACCGCTGGAACTCGCAGCACTTGTCGAGCCTTTCGACTGTTGCCTAGCATGCTGCGAATATCTCTGAAATTGCTGATTTCAGCGATCACTCAGTGCTAATTCTTGGTGGTGGTCCCGTGGGTATCGCACTTATTTTTGTGCTAAGAGCAAGAGGCGCTAAATAAATTCTTGTGTCGGAGCCGACGGTTCTACGGGCAGAGCAGAATGCTGAACTTGCTGAGGCAATCTTTAATCCGATGAAAGAGAAAGTAGGACAAAAATGCCGCAAGCTGACTGCAGGAGAAGGCATTGATATAGTATTTGATTGTGCTGGCATTCAACCAGGCCTTCAGGATGGGACGGAAGCACTACGGCATGGAGGCACATATCTTAATGTTACAGGATGGGAGAAGCCAGTCAGTATTGCTGTAGTCGGAGTTTCGTTGCGTTCGACTAAGACATTTATAAATGACTGTGCCAACAGGACACTTCATGTTAAAGGAACTAACAATAAAGGCTTCTATGCAGTGTGGCCAACAGGCAGCGTTCAGCGAGCGATGACGCCTTCCGCTGACTGACTGTGACCAATCAAGTCGCTCGCTGGACGCTCGCTGGTAATATGTATACGCTGACTGTAGAGCTGACAGCGCGCTTATCTTAATCGGGTAATTTATATAGATCTGATAGAGTCATAGAGTTAGATTTTATATTTTTGGTAGCACTTCTATATATATAAATATTAACATTGTCTAATCTTAGATCTACCTAAATTAACCTTAATAGTATCCAAATATCGTCGGATTTAACTAGCACGCCGCGCGGGCTTTAAAGTAGGTATTTGCACCAGTAGTGACGTTAGGGGTAAGAATTTAGGTTAGGTGGTTAAGCGGGCTCTATTTTAAAGTTAGACTCTATTAAGGAACAAGCTTCGGTGAACCTACCTATCTTAGCTAGTGTTTCTACCGCTATATTTAACTTATAGCCAGTTAGGTTAGTATTTAAATTTATTAGCCAAGGCATAGTTAAGGCGCCGTTAGAGTTAATACAGTTAATTAAGCTGCTTGGTAGGAGGCCTTTAAGAAGCTACTACTTCTAATATTGATCTGCTTTAATCGTGTTAGCTACAAGCTTATTACGCTTATTAGTAATAACCTTCTTAGCTTAACTAAAAGCTCGTTCACAAGCAGAGCTCATTACTGGTATAGAAAATAGATCTAGGGCGATCTTGGCGAGGATTAAATAGAGTACTTGACCGGTTATAAGCCACTAGTTAAGAGGATCTGGAAGGACATCATTCACCTTACTGCCGTTCTTGTTACAGATCTTAATAAGTTTAAGGCCTGCGTTATAGTAGCGATTAAGCTTAGTAGTAAGCTTAATTCACTTCTGCGAATGTAAGGAAGTAAGGTTTTTGTTAACTAGTAGAGACTGCGAATACTTATTACCTGAGTTATCGCCAGATATACAAGGAACCTTCCTACATTATAACTTAACTACCTCCTCATCTTCCTTATCTACTTGCTTATTGATATAGTCATTAAATACTATTTCCATACACCACTCGGCGTACTTCTACCACTATAGCCACCGTTTCCACTTATTACAAAAGTAGGCGCGTTTAAGAGAGGGATAGAGGATAACTACAATAAAGTAGTGCGG
>Ga0307515_10006771_pt1 | contig 22805 bp, 11 predicted proteins | sample 17_EM_MG_FD_194513 | JGI IMG/M metagenome (GOLD analysis project Ga0307515, IMG submission 194513) | Populus trichocarpa ectomycorrhiza microbial communities from riparian zone in the Pacific Northwest, United States - 17_EM | ecosystem: Host-associated > Plants > Roots > Unclassified | place... | reverse complement strand
ATACAGATGAAGATTCAATACAAAAGCAGAAAGATGTGCATGTGTACAACCACTAACACACAGATGTGCAAGCAAACAAGGGAAAAACATGAGAAACACTAAAGTGGTTTGTGTATAACATAAAACAGCTCTTCCCCGCCTCTCTCTCATAGAGAGAGAGTGAGAGGACTCAAATATTTTCTCTGGATCTGAGCAAAAGTCCCCATCCCCTAAAATCATCTTCAACTACTTTACTGCAAACAGATTCTCTTGGGATCAAAAAAGGGAAGCACAGCAAGAGAACCCCGTACCACAATCTTCTGTTTAGAGAAAGTAGTTATAAACAGCACAGTAAGGAATCTTGTAATTTCATTTGGTCTAATGTTCAAACACGGATGTATTTAAAGGCTTTTTATACCATTTCACGGGAAATCTCCTAGGTAAATGTTTCTACTACAGAAATTACAATTATTCATTAGCAAGAAACAATCACGTGGACAAAATAAGCTAGCAGATTAATCCAGCAACAAGTACAGTTTAAAATTTTGCATAAGTTGCTAAGACCTAAATAAATGACTAACAACACCCCAATTACAAGCAGGTTCAAGTGAATCAAAATTTCCTAATCAAGGGAAGCTGAGAAAGACCTACCTTGGTTTTAGAGTGGTATGAGCAGCAAGATCCCTTGACGAATACTTCTGAGATGGGCCGAAAATACGAGTCCCACCTTGTTCATTACCACCTTTTGCAGGAGCCCATGTAGGTCTAGCTGCAGTTGTCATTATTACTATCTAACCTTTCAATTACCAAAAAAAAAAAAAAAACAAATATTAGTACAAAAAATAATCTGAAACTGAATATTCCATAATCGAATAAGAATATGCATCATCAACCAGTCCAAAGAATGAGACCTCTCGAAGCTTCAAATTAGAAAACTCGATTTCCTTCACTTTCTCGGAAACCAAAAAAGAAAATTAATTACACGCTCAAAGAAAATAGGTTAGGGTTTGATTGAGTACCCCCAATCGAGAGAAAAGGTCAAAGTCTGGTATTCACTATACATGTAAAATCGAAATATGATGAATACAGAAAATTAGGGTTTTACCTTTAGATTCAATTCCCAATTTGATTTCTTCACCGACAATTCAAGGGAGCGAGCGAGCGAGCGAGAGAGGGGGGGCAGAGAGAGGACGAGAGAATGGAGCGCAAGTGGTTGTGTTGGGCTATATATTAATCTGGCTCTTGAAAATATAATAAAACTGAAAATAAAAGGGTGGCAATGGCCCATCAGTAGAAGGGAAACCTATTTCCTTGGGCCTAGCCCAATGTTTTTTTCCTTTTTGCTTAAATTCGAGACCTGGTCTACAAATAATATATTAAACCCACCTTTATCAATAATAAAATAAAATAAAATTGGAGTAGCATGTTAAGCTTACGTTATTTATTATTGAGATTATTAGGCTTTGCTGCGGGTAAAACTATATCTCACAAAAAAATTAATTTTTTGAATAAAGAAAGCAAATAATTGCACAAAAATTACTAAATCTACATTACATTTTTTTCAATTTTTCATGTGTATTTTTTAGGAGAATTATAAATTTTTAATTACATAAATTAGTTCATTGCTAAATTTCAAAGTGGTGTTTTATGATTTTTTAAGTTTTTAATCACACAAAATATGGATTTTCTAGTTTGATATTTTTAAAAAACTTACTTTAAGAATCATGATTTTTTTTAAAATAAAAACAATGCTTTTAGTTAAAATATTATGTTAGTTAAGATAAACAAGAGATGCATTGATAGAAAAAATTCTTTTTATGAAAAACAAATTCAAAAAAACTATATTTTTAGATTTAATGACAATGCCAAAGAATCTTCCGAGAACTATAATATTTTTTTTACATTTAAAAATATTAGATCTCCCATAACATAGTATGAACATATAAACTAGTATCTACTAAACATCATGGACATCCAATGTAAATATTTTTTGCTTGTTTGTATTAAAACAACCAAAGAAATAAACCAGTGTACTCCTGATTGTATAGTGTGGTTTCTTGTATCAATTTCACTAGATTTTTGCATGCGTTCTGCCATAGGTCAGATTATTTTCTTTTAAAATTGTAAGAAAAAAATGTAAACGCATTGCTAATGTGTTTCTTAACATAAGAAAAATCAATAATAAATTAAGAATCTAATACATATCAGGCGATACTCTTTTTAAATATTGAGATGGTGACATATGAGACAACACTATTTTAAAAAAAAATTGAGACAACTACATATCAAATCGACCGGACAAACCCTAGCTAACTTGCAAAACCTGTAATTCGGGTCATGAGAGCTTGATAATCTCATAAAAAGCAAAGCAAAATAAATTAGTAAACTCATTCTCAATAAGCAAGAATGTTAAAAGATGAAAAAAATCAATTTAAAAAACACAAAAAATTTACAAAACCAAACTCGTGACACAAGTTATAAAAGCAGGAGTAACACGGGCAAACCTGTAAAACCTGCGAACCGAGTCATGAGAATGAGATTGCCTCATAAAAAGCAAATTGAAAAAATTTACAAATCTCACTTTAAACCAATCCATTCTTAATGGACAAAATGGAAAATAAAAAATTAAAGAAAAATGATCCGAGTCAGTTTGGTTTAACCCGACAAACTTGTGACTGAGGTCATGAGATCAGGCTAACTTAATAAAAAGCAAATCAGAAGAATCACGAAGCTCAATTCTCAACCAACTAAACTTGCGACCCGAGTTATGTGAGCAAGATTACCAATTATTGAAGGAAAAAATAAAAAAAAAACAATTAAAAAAACCTAAGTCAATTTGGATTAACCTAACAAATATGTGACTCGGGTCATGAGACTAGGATAACTTAATAGAAAAAAAATTGAAAAACAAAATCACGAAACCCAATTCTCAACTAGTTGAATGTTGAAAGTCAAAATTAAAAATAAAATGAATTTAAAAAAGAGAGAGATATAAGGGAGAAGAAAAAAAAAGTAATGTCATAAAACCGTGATAACTCTATAGAAAGAAAATCAAAATAAATTATGAAAGTTAATTCTTAATCAACCAAATGTTTGAAAATAAAATTGAAAAAATATATTAAATTAAAAAAGATTAAAAAATATCTCAAGTCAACTCAGGCTAACATGTCAAACCTGTGACTCGAGTAATGAAATCGAAAAAAAAAATGAATCCCTGCTTTCAATAGATCTAATGTTAAAGGTTAAAATCGAGGAAAAAAAACTAAATCAATGAGACCTATATATAACCTAACAAAAAAATAAAAATAAAATTACAAAGCATAATTCTTAAAACAACTTAATATTGAAAGGTACAATTGAATAAATAGATTAATAAATTTATGTTATTAAAAGGTGAAATTAAAAAACTAAAACTAAAAAAACACAAAATACTATTTTAATGAATAGTATTTTGTGAGTATGGTTATAGTAAATTAGCCATACCTTTTAGTTTTTTTTTAATATTAATTGTTAATAGGGTGATTCCCAACCATGTTTTTTTAAAAAAAAAACTATGCCTACATTGCATGATTGAGACCTCTCCCGCATTGATCAATTGCACGAGTGTCCTTCCACCCCTCGATGTACGTCTTGGCCATGCTTTTACCATGTAAGAAAATTGTGCCTTTGTACTTTATTAACTCCTCAAATATAGAAATAGAGAATAAAAGCTCGCCATTGTTGAAAATACTGTCCGCGACAAATATTATTAATTTTTTTTTGTTTTCCATCCACCTTCGCATTTTAATTACAGAAATTCCTTTGAGCCCTAATGTTCTGAACTTGATTTGCGTCCTTCAAATCAATTAATTTCTTAACCTTATCACACTTTATAACTCTTAAAAAAAAGTTCAAAACTTATTTGAAGTGATAATATAGCTTGGCAAGTCATATGTTGCATTTGCAACTCGTAGGTAATATGCAGCATTTACGACTCACGAATTAAATATATCATATGTAACTTTAGTTGATTAAAACATCACCCCCTTTTCTTTTTCTTCCCTTATTTCTCCTTTCATCCCTTTCCCTTCCACCATTATTGCCCCCACCACTAGATCCAGCTCTCTCTCTCTCTCTTCCTCAACCATGGAAGACCTATCTCACCATTATGACACCACCACTCCTCTCTCTCTCTCTCTCTTCCTCAACCATGGAAGACCTATCTCACCATTATGACACCACCACTCCTCTCTCTCTCTCTCTCTCTCTCTCTCTCTATCTCATTTCACTACAAGATGACAATTTCTCTCTCCTTTCACCTGTGGATCGTTGTCAATTTCGGCAACCATCATCACCACTCATTTTTAACAATTTAAGGTATGTTACACTCTTTTCATTTATTGATTTCATAGTATTTGTTCTAATTTCTTATTTTATTGTTATAGAGTTTATGGTTTTTTAGGTTAATTTAGGATTTTCGTGAAAAGGTTTAAATTATGTTAATTAGTTATAAAATACATCAATTAAGTTGATAATTTTTGCTATTTATGGAGTAAATTGATGAATTTGGGTTGTTGTCGATTATGTTATGGTCTTTTAAGTTAATTTAGGATTTTGTTGAATTGGGTTTAAGTAGGATTTTGTTGAATTGGGTTTAAGTTATGTTATTTTAGCCAGAAATACATCATTGAGTTGATGAATTATATTATTTATATAGAAAAATGAAAAATTTAGGTTGTTATCGATTATGTTATAATTAACATAATTTTTCATAAGGTATTTATCATTGTATAAGTTTTGATAGTAAAAATACTTTGGATGATGAAATTCGGCAATATATGTATTTTTGAAAGAAAAATCATTTTATGATGTCAAATTAAATTCCCTAAAGACATGATTATATTAAAAATGATTTTAGGCATCTTCAAGCCCATATTGCATCCAAAGAGTTCATATAGCTTCAAATTGATGTGTAGAAATTCCTACAACATTAAAATATTTGACAAATATATTAAATCCACTAATTTTTATTATTATCAAAACAAATAAACCAAAGGTGATTAAAGACCTTTATATAGTTCATGATATATCCAATATGTGCCTATTTATTACCTTTGATTATGATAACATGTAGTCAAGATCAAAACATGATATTTTTTATATAAGATAATTTTGTGATCTCAAATCTAAGAATCACTTACATAACTATCACGTGAGCCTTTTCATAGACATTGGTAATCTTTCTATATGGAATTTTCATACGAGTCAATTTAATGTACATGTGATCTCAAATCTAAGAATCACATACATAACTATCACGTGAGCCCTTTCATAAACATTGATAATCTTTCCGTATAAAACTTTCATACGAGTCAATTTAATGTACATGTCATCTGACAAATACCTATATATTAGTTTAAGATATTTCTTGTACCTCGATTTTGTTGGCTCAAAGGTCTTTAATCAACTTTGGATTATTTGTTTCAATGATAATAAAAATTAGTGGATTTATTATGTTTGTCAAATATTTTAATGTTGTAGGAATCTCTACACGTCAATTTGAAGCTATATGGACTCCTTGGATGCAATATGGACTTAAAGATGCCTAAGATTATTGTTAATATAATAATGTCTTGAGGGAATTTAATTTGACATTATAAAAATGATTTTCATACAAAAATACCTATGTATGTATACATACATGCATGTATGTAAATATGCATGCATGTATATTATAACATACACAATATCCATATATCATAACATCACAATCTTATCCCTTTTTGGCACGTAAAAAAAAAGGCAAATAAGGATTCACAATATATCCATAATAGCCAAAAAACAATTCACATATACACAGTCGAATATAAAAAGCATAAGTTCAAATATAAGCAAACTAGTTCATAAACTAATGAAAGCACAAGAAACAAATGCATAACCAAATGCATGTAATGATTGCAAAAAATGAAAAAAAGTTTATGTTAAAGGATCAATGGGATCGCTCTAAGTTAGCCCGGTTGGATTTACCTCATTGTCATTTTCTTCATTTGCCACATTCAAACCTACTCCCAGTGGAAAATCTCAAATAACCGATCTTAGGTAAGCATGAAACATTTGTGCTTATAATTCCTAAATTTTTTCGTATTGCCCTCTAACTATATATGTAAGATCATCGATTCGTTGATTATTGGAGGTTATAGTTAGGTAAGGGATAGGAGCGTGGTTATGTTGTAGATAAACTTATTTATGCCATCATCCCATTTAAACAAATGTTTGAGAAAAAAATTATAGTTGTTATATAGAAGGTCTTCAACTAAAGGTCCTTGAAGATTGACTATAAAAAGCATCGTAAGGAAATGACCATAAATAAGAGGTGAATTTAGAGATTTTAAAATGGTTAGGATATTTAAGAGCATAAAAGCTGGAAGATTGATTTTCCATTAAGTCTTCAAGCTAGTCATAATTTGGATTGTAAGCCCATCAAGTTCATTGTTTGGGTTACCATAAAGCAAAATGACTTTATCCGAAACACTTACAAGATTGGTTGATCAAGAGCTTGTAAACATTGTTTCATTGTTATGACCGAATAATATCTCATACTACTCATTTGATGAAAAGGTCATATTCATATTCATATAACCTTCTTTATTAAACACATCTTCCCCACATAAAGGAAGCATTAGGTAGAGAGAAATAGTAGTAAAAATACTTTGGATAATTAAATTTAGCAATATAGGTATTTTTGAATGAAAATTAGTTTATAATGTCAAATTAAATTTCGTAAACACTTGATTTCATTAAAAATGAGCTTAGGCATCTTAAAGTTCATATTGAATCCAAAAAGTCTATACAACTTCAAATTGATGTGTAGAAATTCCTATAATATTAAAGTCTTTGACAAATATATTAAATCCACTAATTTTTATCATCAAAACAAAATAAATCAAAGGTGATTAAAGACTTTTGAGCTAACAAAACCGAGGTATGAGGGATACCCTAAATTAATATATAAGTGTTTGTTAGGTGACATGTACATTGAAATAACTCGCATGAAAATCTCATATGGAGAGGTTAACTATGTCTATGAAAAAGCTTACGTGATAATTATACAAGTGATCCTTATATTTAAGATCACTAAGTTATCTTATATAAAAAATGTTATGCTTTGATCTTTATTACATGTTATCCCAACCAAGGGTAATAAATGAGCAGATATTGGGTATAACATGAACTATATAAAGGTATTTGAGTGATTAATAAAGGATTTATTAACCTAGGTGAATTAGAAAAAATGTTTCATATGTTCTCAAATAGTATTGATTGTGACATCCTTGTGTATAATGGAATGATATTTGAAAGAGTTTCAAATTTTATTCAAAGAATCAATGAATATGGTGTCGAGAACAAACATGATTTGTAGAACGGACACATTACATGCTATAATGTCTAAATCAGAATATTCTTGATGAAGGGATAATAATTACACTAAGAATCTGGTCATTGAAAGACTTAATCATGTATGTTTCCTGATATTTACAAGATCATAACATATTGCTAGACATTATACTTGATCTTCAAATATAAATAAATCAATTTATTGAATTGATAATAAGTTAATTTGTTTAATTTTATTTAATGTTATTTTATTTAAGATTGTGATTTATATTTGTGCCAAAATATTAGAAAGCCTAATGGGTTACATACATTAAGAACAATCAGTCAAAAATCAAACTGGTATGATTGATCAAATGTAATTTGATTGTAAATAAGTTTTAGAAATTGAGGACTAGTTATGTGATTAATACATGAAATTACAATCCTATACTTAAAACAATCAATTAGGGACTTGATTGAATGTATTTCTAAGTTTATCGTACAATAATATATGTGATATTTTTTAAGAGGGAAATTAATATTTTACATTCTATAAGGTTATCAGATTTTTCCTATAAATAGAATGTTATGACTCATATTTTTGTGATTAATACATGAAATTACAATCCTATACCTAAAACAATCAATTAGGGACTTGATTGAATGTATTTCTAAGTTTATCCTACAATAATATATGTGATATTTTTTAAGAGGAAAATTAATATTTTACATTCTATAGGGTTATCATATTTTTTCTATAAGTATAATGTTATGACTAATATTTTTTTAAAGTTATGTTATAGAACATATAATAAAGAAACACCATGCTATGTTATAGAACATATGATAAAGAAACACGTGAAAACATAAAGAGAAATAGCTAGCACTCAAAAGGTATAATAATCCTTATCTTAAAAGGATTTTAAGAGATTTTTTATTGGTGGTTTATGTGGATTATTATTAGAGGTTGGATACTTAACAACCTATGGTTTGTGACAATCCAGTCTTCAAGAAGTTGATCAAACCTAGAAAAAACATCTAATCATTAAGTAATATTCGCTCAAACTTTAAACAATCATAGATTGTTTAATATAATTCATACGACTCCTGAAAAAACTTTTAAATTACTGTTTTTATTGTATTTATATGTTTCAAGAAACCAACAGCTTATACACTAAAAGATTGCCTAAACTAATATGTGTGTGTTTATTATTGAAGGAAAAAACTATTAAGACCTAAACAAACTTAAGACCTCGACCCAGCAACAAGGCCTAATCTTCATTTTTGGAATATGAGAATTGGACCTAAGAGGATGATAATGGTTAATTAGGCTTTAACCCATTTCATTTGATCATATCTAAAATAGGCGTAAAGGTTACCACTCACTCTCAATCGGCCTATGTGGGATCACGTCATTTTAGACCAAATTCACTTGTTATATTGGAAAAGAGTATCCCAAAGCAAAAACACAAAAATAAATTTACGCACACAAATCATGGATATTCATACATAGAATCAACTCATTTACCCGTAAAGTGAAATTTATGGAAAATGATATAATTGAGGTCTTACCATTCGTGGGTTGATTTTGAGTGAAACGACCAAAAACATATAAATCACTTGTTGTATCGAAGAGGGGTATCTCAAAGCAAAAAAACAAAAAAAATATATATTCATGCCTAACAATCATGGATATTTTACATACACAATCAACTTGTTTATTCTTAATATGACATCTAAGAAAAAGAACATAATTAAAGTCTTACTATATGAAAAGAACAAATTAATAAAAATTACTTTTAAAATAATTCCTTTAAAAAATGGTATTCATACTAGACTACAAAAAAATATGAAAATCTAGTCAAGTATTAATTTATTTTATTTCTTGTTTGGCAACATCCTAATAATAGAACTCGACAAAAGGGTTTTACCATCTTAGATCGCTTAATAGATAAAAAGATGGTTAATATACAACTAGAAAAAACACACATTACCATATTGATATCGTCGAACAACAATAAAATTTCAAATAACATCAAACAAATAAGTAAAAACATACTCATCACACCAAGACCAAACAGTTACATCTCGGATAAGCCATTTCATTTTTGTCATCCCAACCTAGATGTTGATATTGATCGCCGACCTTATCTCACTTAAAAAAGAATCCTCAATGACTTTATACCCCCAGGGTGGCCATACAACAATGTAGCTTCAACACTTCAATATATCATGAAAATCATGAAAAAAAAATATGTTTAAATAACAAAGGGAAGGAAATGACATTTTAACCTTAAAAAGGTCTCTGAAAATCACTCTAGTAGTGGTGGTGTGTGAAACCACATGTTGGTATGGAGGTATGTGTACGAGATACGAAACACTTCATCCTTAGATGTTTGTACTATTCCTATTCTCTCTCTAATTTTCCAATTTGATTTTTAGGTTATTTTAGTGTTGGATTTTAGGTTGAAATGATAAGATTTTTTAGTTTGATTTCAGGGTTTCTTATTTGTGATTTTGATTGATTTATTTATTTATTTATTTTTTACTAAATTGGGGTTAGTGTTGTTGTGGTTGTTGCTAGTTTGTTGGTTAATATTAGGTTTTATTGGTTAGAAAATACAAAGGAAAGATTAGGGTTGTTTTAGGTTGAAATTATGGAAGACATGAGTGTTAGTGTTATGCTTGTTTATGGTGGTTATGTGGATTGTGTGGCTGCTGTTGTGCTACTTGGTTATAGAGAAGAAGATGTTTTCAATAGTTTAATAGTGATTGTGGGCTATATGGCTATTGTTTAATAAAGAAAATTAGGTGGTTTCAACTAGAATAGATGAGGAGTGAAATTAGAGGAGATGAAAGATTGATGATCGAGGAGTAACAAAGAAAGTAGGAATTCAAATGGGAGGGGGAGGGGGAGAGAGAATGAGTTGTGTTTTTGTTCTTTTTTCTTTGTATTCTCTAGTTGATTTTTTTTCATTTTTTCTTTCTCTCTTTCCTAGTCTTTATTTTTATGTGATTCTCTAATGTGTTTTCCTCTTTTCCCTAGGTTCTAATTTATACTATTAGGAAGCTTTTCAAAATAGAAAATTAAAATTAATCAATTAATACTAAATATTGAAAGATCTCTTTTAGTTTTTCCTTCATGAATGAGATATATAAATTTTATGGTTACAGTTTTTTTTTTCCATTCTCGAGCCATATAGGATCTCTTCCTTTTCTTCTTGGCTTTAATGAGATTTATAATTGGTGATTCTCTAACTATTCTTATTAAAGCTTTCCATGTAATTCAAGTAGTCTACAATCTTTTCAGTTTTACATTCTTTACCTATTCTCATCAAAGCTTTCCATATAGTACAAGTCATCTACAATTTTTTCAGTTTTGTTTAATCACCATTTTATGAAAAATGACCATTATTTGTTTTTTAATCTTTGAATTTCCTTATTTTATTTGATTTTCCTTTACCATGGTCTTTCATTTCTTTCATGCCTATCATTTCGCTCCATAATCATTTTTATTGTTATTTTAAAAATAATTGTTATGCAATAATAACATAAGTGAAAGTGCTAAAAATTATGAAATTATTGTAAATTAATTGAATTGAATAAAAATTATTTTTTTTTTGAAAACTTTTATATTCTAAAAACTGCCAGAAAATGGGGTAAAAAAATGGATTATGACAAGTCTCATTAATTTGAAAACTTCTCTTGTGAATATTAAAAAAAATCTAAAAGATTTGTTGAATTCACGATGGATTCCCTAACAAATCACAATTCACTAGATCAATTATTTGTTTTTTTCCCTTTAATTTTTGAAACCAATTTCCCTATTATGCCATTACAAATTAAATGGGATTTTTGGCATACAAATCATTTTAAATAGCTTCATATAAGGATCTCACAATTTATTTTGAATGGTTTTCTATAAACATGTTGGAAAAAACAAATTGGGTCTATTTAGTGTCTTTTATTTTCGTTGATTTTTGACTTTTTAAAGTGATTTTAGGGTGTTTTCTGCTCCCTGTTCTTTTTTTAATTTATTATTTTAAAAACATTATCACACAATAATAACATAGGCGAAAGTGTAAAAAATTATGAAATGATCATAAATTAATTGAATTGTACAAGAATATATTTTTTTTGAAAATTTTTATAGTTTTGAAAATATCATAAAATGGGGGTAAAAAATGGGTTATGACAAGTCACATTAATTTGAAAACTTCTTTTCTGAATATTACTAAAAACCTAAAAGATTTGTTGAATTCACTATGGATTCCTTTACAAATGACAAATCATTATTCACCGGAACAATTATTTGTTTTTTTTTTCGCCCTTCAATTTTTGTTATCCAATTTTTCTATTATGTCATTACAAATTGGGTTAAATGGGATTTTTGAATTACAAATCATTTGAAATAGCTAGATTATCACGATTTATTTTGATTAGCTTTCTATAAACATTCTAGAAAAAATAGATTGAGTCCATTTAATGTCTTTTATTTCCACTGATTTTCACTTTTTAGAGTGATTTTAGGGTGTTTTTGGGTTAATAGTAGTTTTTTGAAGTTCTTAAAGTGTTTTGAGGTATTTTCAAAGTTATAAAATGGATTTTTAGATTCCAAAAACTTGAATTTTGATATTTTTATCACCTTTATGGTGGTAAAAATTAGAGTTCAAGATGACACGTTTTTTTATATAAAATGAGTGGATGATGCATGCAAAAAAAATAAAATAAATCCAGGTACACAAAGGCTTTTGAGTTGCTTGCCACGTGCGCATGTCTGGCCTGCAAAACGCAGCAACTCCTAGACTCTCTCTATTTTTTTTAAACTAATACCCTTTTTTAATTTATTTTTTCTTTAAATTTTAATTAATACCCTTCCTCTTATTTTTCTAAATTATTAACCATTCATTTAAATAAAAAAATTATTAGGCAACGTTATTAAACCCAATAAGAGCTATAACTTAGGTCATGAGTTAAGTGTGTTAACTTAGTTTGACCCAGGTCTATACAAAATATCATTGTCCTAATATATTTTTTTAATAAAAAAAACATTAGTCAACATTGTTTTTTAATTTTTGTTGAAAGGCAAACCAGGTTTTGGCCAAGTTGACCAAGTTAGTTAGGCCACACATGAAAACCCGGGTTAACCCAAAATATCATCATACTAATATTTATAAAAAAAAAGAATTAAAATGGCTGTATCTGGATTTTTTTTTATTTAATCAAATTAGGTTTTGCCTTGGCCATAATCAAACCCACAAATAGACTGAGTCTTATTAGAATAACCCCTACATAATTTAATTTGAAACCCTAGCCAAGCAAGGACCTGGGTCGAGGGGCCTCTAAGTTGACTCATCGAGTCAAGTCAGGTTTAATAATGCTACCAAAGCGTTCTCAATGACAACATGCGAACGATGTATTATTCTCATGTTTTATAATACATTCATGTTAGAATTATCAAAATATTGTTTTTTTAATGAAAACTTGCTTTTATGATTATGTTAATATGTTTTCTACTTTGACAAAATTATTGGAAAACAAATTGAGCATGTTAATAAGATAAAGAAGTTTTAATTAGATGAATACTTTTTTTTTTATCCTTGTTTTAAAGTGACAAAGATTTTTTTAATGTCTATTCTAGTTACTTTTGATTTCTATTAAATGAATGATATAGAAAAACAACACACACACATTGTACATGTAACAAATATTAATAAGAAAATGAGAGGTTATAGTAGCGAATTATTTTGTTTCGATGAATTTAAATTATTGCTTTTCTTATATATAAAGTGTTTCACTATATAAACAAATAAAAAAACTTTAAGGACTCGTTGTGGAACATGATTATATGTCTTGATCTAATTCTATCTTTCAGATTCCTAACTTGGTCTTTAGTTGATGTTAACATCTCTTTTTAATATTTATTGGTGCATAGAAGACTCGATCGACTTTATTAAACGTACGCTTCAAATTTTAAATTGAGAATTAGAATTTTTCTTGCTTTTAGAAAACATGTTCACAATAGTTGTACTTTTTTTTGCGTTAAGATTTTTTTTTATTTGGTCTGTGATGAAGAGTGAGCCAACTAACTATTAATAAGAAGAGGAGAGGTTATACTAGCGAATAAATTTGTTTCAATAAAATTTAAATTATTTCTCTTCTTCATATAAATAAATAAAAAAATTTAAGAGTTATCCATGGAATAAGATTGAGTGTCTTGATCTATGTCTCTCAGATTTTTAACTCGGTCTTTAGTTGGTATTAAATTCTGTTTTTAACATTTATTGGGACATAGAAGCCGTGATCAATTTTATTAAACATATGCTTCAAAATTTAAATTCATAACTATAATTTTTCTTGTTGCTAGAAAAACTTTGAAAATGGTTACACAATTTTTGTGCATTTTATTTTTATCTAACTCATGACCAAGTGTGGGCTATCTAACTAGTTCTCACTATTTACGTTAGCTTTAGAGACTTTTGAGGGTTATGAAGAGTTGTAGGTGAAGTTTAATCTCTGATATTGAAAAACCCAAATCCTAGTAAAGCTAAATCATACTAGCCAAAAAATCCAATGCTCGACTATAAACCTAATTTTATGTGGAATAACATGCTTAGATGTGATTTTAGCTTGGTACATGTGTTTGTGTTTATTACTTATTGTAATTTTATGCATGCAAAATCAAGGGTCTTGTGTGTTTTATAACGCTTTCAGTGGACAATTAACCTTATTTGATTTTCATCCATATTATTAGTAATTACATAATTCTCATCATTCAAAATATATATATTTTTTATCACCACTAAGTCTTGCATATGGCTAACCCTCTCGTATAAAAAAAAATAAAAAAAATATTCTTGCATCCTTTTTGAATTCACACATGTTTTGCTAATTATTGATATTATTTTAGCATTTTTATGTTTGCATTTAAAAAAGAAAAGGCCAAAAATATTTTTCTTATTGCATGCATTCATTTTGGGTTTGATAAATTGTTTATAGAACACATCGAGGTTTGTCCCAAATAAAAGGCTTTTGAAAAGTCAACATTCCAAAAATTCTTCATTTTTCAAACTCACAATGAATAAACATTTTGTTATTTACTCATGGTATTTGAGATAATAGACTTGTAGCGAGCTATTAACGGAGAGTAATGCCTCTGCTTCTTCGTTTCAAAATATAGCATTGTTTCAAAATTCTCTGTTAGTCTAATATTCTTCGATAACAAAATGGAGATTATTAAATTTTATGTCTAGTATTAACAAAATCGAGAGAATTGAATTTTCAATCTAATATTCACCGATAACAAAATCAAGAGTATTAACAAAACATTTAATCTACTATTCACTAATTACATATAAGTATAATTCGGGAGTATTAAGTCTTCATTCAATAAATATTATGAGTAAAGCCTAGGTGCCATAGGATAGGTGAACCTTATCGAAACACTTTCCATGAATTTTTTATAGGATTTGTGCTGAATGTATTGAGCCTAACATAGGTTCGTGAATTATTCACTAACATAACTTGATCGATAATCAGCCATATGTTGTGATTATGAGTAACTAATCTTAGAACTGTCAATTCATTGAATGTTATCCAAATATAATAACTAGGAGTGACAAAAATAAATTATACCATATAATGACTAGATTTAACTTTCAACCCAAGATTTAACTTAAAACAGTAGACCTATTATTACCTTGTAGATAGATCACTGGTATATTAGGCACAACAAACTGTAAGGAATAAAAATCAAGATTAACAATACAACTTATCCTAAATAAGATGTTTTAAGGTGTTATAATCTTTCTTATAGCATAACTAGTCCCTTATCATAGATATTTGTTAATCAGTTAGGGTTTTCTAATGATCATAATACTAAGTGATGACTCATTTTCATGAAGTTAAGATCTTTCCCTTCTCATACATAAAAAACCCTTTCTATAGAAAAGAAGGTGGGTTACCGCGATGTCAGGTGCAACAATTATTATTATAAATTATTTTTATTTAAAAGAGTTATATATATATATATAATAAGAAAAATAAATTATTTAAATTAAAGGATTCATAAGAAACTATAATCATTTACAATGATTTTATATATATAAGAAAAAAAAATTAAAGATATAAATATGAATAAAAAATTACGATATTGTTTCACTTTTTTTTTTAATATTGATAGAGTTTTTCAAGAGGGTATACATATTTTTCTCTAGTAAAAAAAAATATAAAAAATTAACTAAAAGGATTATGTAAAAAAATTAATTAATGTCAATTTTAGTGATTTGTTGAATTTTAATGTAAATTTATTATTAACTATACATGGGGTGAGGTGAATAGATATAAAAATACAGTTATGAATAAAAATCTTATGAATTATTTTATTTAAAAGAGTTTAGATTGTAAAAAAAAAAACCTTATTTTTACAATCTAAACTCTTTTAAATAAAATGATTTATAAGATTTTATTCATAACTGTATTTTTATAGTAAGGATCATGATAATATTTTTATGTGATGTTATTATTTTAAAATTTTTAATCATTAGTGTGTGTATATATTTATATATATCTTCTCTTTGATTTATTAAGTTATTATGTTTACCATCACCACTGATATTAAAAGAAAACTCTTTTAAATAATTTTTCATAACTATATTTTTATGTTAAGGACATGTGATTTTATTATTTTTAAAATTTTAATCATTAGCTTTTTTTGATCTATTTTAAAGTATTCTTAGAGTTTTGATGTTCAATATAAAAAGCCAATAAAGTAATATATAAGTTAATGGTGATTTAAAAGTTTAATTTATATTATTTAATGTTCCATGTGGTATATAAACACGCATATAATGGAAAACAAATGAGATTAACCTATTTCTTAGAAGTTATATTAATGTTTTAGTATATTTATTAATGAAAAATAAAGTTGAATTTACATATTACTATTATTATTGATATATATTTTTTAATTTTAAAAATTAATTATTTTTCTTATATAAAGTAGATCGCTTTTGTCTTTATAATTTTGACATGTAAATTATTTTTAAGTAAAACCTATAAATTTAGTAGTTATCTACAAAGTCCTTTTAACTGTGTGGTTATTATTATATTTAATAATATTTTTGTTGGACTAAATATTCTAATAAAACTCGGGCACAATGATAATATATAGTTATGGACATGTAAATAAATAAAATAAAAAAAGCAACTGGACGGGCCGAGCTGGCCAGATGGATAAATGCCCAGGCTGAGCACGGTCCATTTACCAACCGACTCAGCGGGTCAATTTTCCGGTCCTTGTCCGCTAGGTGAAGTCGGTTGGACACATCGGTCAATTTATAGTTCAACGAATGTCAAAATCGTCTTTTCATATAAAAAGCAATCAAGGCACCACACACAGCAGATCTCCTTGGTTTTCAATATATATACAAACCCTAGGCTTCTCTTCTCATTCTCTTCAATCAATCGATCCAATTTTTCTCGAAAAAAGCATACAAGCAAACGGCCTGATAATGGGTTCCAGATCAAAGATCGACAATCCCCACACTGGCGATGGAGCCAGCCCCGGGTTCGTATTTCTATTGATTTCGTTTCTGAGAAAATTGGTGAATCAAATTGATTTGAATCTTTCATGTCCTAATTGCGTTTTATTTGGTGTGCAGGAAGATATTTATTGGAGGATTGGCGAAAGACACCACTTATGGTGAGTTATCATTGCTTTTATTATTCAAAATTGAATTGATTAGTTTGTGATGTTTTAAGGGGGTGATTGCTGTAAATCTTTTATTTTTATTGGGTTGTTGAAATTCTGAAGCTGGTTGAAATAGATTGACGGGACTGAGATTTTGTGGTGGGTATTACTTTGTTGTTGAGTTTATGGTTTATTGCTTATTATAACTACGTAGTCTGTAATTGAATAATGGATGAATATTATTTGAAAGGATTATTGCAATATAACTTTTTTTTTAAAAAATTAATTCTGTGTGATTGTTGAAAGTTGAAACTATGGAATTGGTTAGTGCATATTTCACGGAATTGAGGTTTTGTTGGGTGCTGGTTTGTTGTTTTGGGTTTTTCCCTAACATTGTATTGATTTAATTGCAGCTACATTTAACAAGCACTTTGGGAAATATGGGGAGATTACTGATTCTGTTATTATGAAGGATCGGTACACTGGTCAACCTAGGGGTTTTGGATTTATAACCTATGCTGATCCTTCTGTTGTTGACAAGGTTATTGAAGACACTCATGTGATCAATGGGAAACAGGTATATTATCCCTCTTAAAGGTTCCACATCACCGTGTTCCTTAAAGAGTACTTTAAAAACAGCATTCTGATGTTAGCGATTTCCTGTCTGGATGCACCTATTTGTACTTTTGATCAATGCATTATGATGTGATCAGAGTAATATAACTTGGTCTGATTGTTCAACTTCAGTTATTGTGATAGAGTAGTTTGATATCATAAATTCAAATTCACCTTGAGACTAACAAAGGACAATGGAGCAGGTTGAGATTAAAAGGACTATTCCTAAAGGTTCTGGGCAGTCAAAGGATTTTAAAACAAAGAAGATTTTTGTTGGTGGGATTCCATCTTCTGTGACTGAAGGTAAGTACTGCTAAGTTCTGCTGATGTATTTTGTTGACAGGGTGATAGTTTGCTAGCTGTGTTCCCTATTTAGTTCATGCAGCACTTCTTTAGACCTTTGCTAATTTAGGATGTTTATTTTTTTCAGATGAGTTTCAGAATTTTTTTTCCAAACATGGGAAAGTAGTTGAACACCAGATTATACGTGATCATGAAACCAACCGTTCACGTGGATTTGGATTTATAATTTTTGACAGTGAAGAAGTTGTTGATGAAATGTTATCCAACGGAAATATGATTGATATGGCTGGTACCCAGGTAAGCTTGTTTATAGTGTTTCCAAGAAAGAAGAATGTAAAAAGATCCTTGTTATGTTGCAACATGCATTATTGCATTTGTTTTCTTTTTTCTTGTCATACAATGGTTATTTTTCTTCATGTATGTAGTTAAGTTTTAGCATTTCTTGTTCTAATATAGCATTGGAGATCGTTACAGGTATAGATCTCAGGAAAGGGCTCACATTAGTTTGTCTGCTGCAGAACCTAGGTTAACTAAGTTGCTTTGTTGTAGGTGGAGATCAAGAAAGCTGAACCAAAGAAAGCCTCAAACCCACCATCTGCTCCTTCATACGGTAGCAATACTAGGGGTCGTTCTTTCAATAGTGATAATTATGGTGGGTTCAATGGTCCGTATGGGGGGTTTGATGGCGGGTTTGGGCCTGGCCCTTATAGGACACCTGGCCTGTCTAGTAGACTCAGTAGTGCATATGGCTATGGTAGTGGTGGTGGGGACTTTGGTGGTGGCTATGGAAATTTTGGAGGGACTAGCCTAGGAGGTTACAGAGCTGAAGCCTCCCTTGGTTATTCTGGTCGCTATCCGCCTTATGGAGGTGGTTTCGGTGGGGGTTATGGTGCTAGTGGCTTAGGAGGATATGGTCGAGGAGGTGAGGGATATGGAAATTATGGAGCTTCTGGTTATACCAGTGCTTATGAATCTGGTCCAGGTACTAGTTATGGAGGAGCAGGTGGGCTGTATGGAAGGGGAGGCTATACTGGCAGTAGTCGTTACCATCCTTATGCAAGGTAGAAAGAGCACTTTCATGCAGTTGTTCCTTAAGCTTTGCCTAGAAGTTTCAAACAGGGTACTCTAGTTTAAAGCCTTGTGAATGGATAGGCACTTTCCACATGTACTAGAAGTCTACTATCACATCAAGTGAGGAAAGCTTTTAAGGATCAGAAGACCTATTTAATTAGACTATTTCTTCTATTGTATGGTGGCTAGCAGACTTTAGTTTTTGCTTCACTTAAGTTATTGGTTGTCTCGGTTACTTATTGTAGTTGTTTCAGATTGTGTTATAGACTATAGCATCTTGGTTCGGAGTATGTTGCCATGTCTTTAAGTTTGATCTAGATTAGATGTATTTATATTTTATTGGCTCTCTCTTTGCATCTGATTAGCAGCCAGACTTCTAACTTTAACATTTATTCTTAGCTTGTTTCTAGAGATACCTCTATGGTTAGTACCTGTTTCGCACAAGGTGTTGTCGGACTAGGTGATCTATGTTGATATGCCAATGAGGAAACATAATAGATGTTCAACTCTTATCTATCAAGAATTGACCATAGGTTTCTGCCTAAAAATGTGAGAGTTTTGTCCTGGTTTAATTATGAAGCAACTTGGGACCAACTTGGTTGAGGTAAAAGCTCACAAGAATCCAAATTACTTTTTTGCCAAGTGGTGGTAAATGTGAGGCCATAGGTTCCTATATTTTAAATTACGTGAGAAAATAAACATGCTTGTGGATCCGGTCCGGCTATTTGATCTTTTGGTAAAACATCTAGTCTTTGACAATGGTTTAGTTCAGCTTTAGATGAAGTCTAGTTTTATTATCCTCTAAAAGGGATGCGCCCCGTGTTGATTAGTTTTTCATTGTCTTTTTTTTTTTTGAATGGCCGTGGCTGTGGAAGACATATCGATGCTTTATATAATTGTTAACTGTTATACAGCTGTATTTCTGCAGCAGTTGTTAGTGTGGTGGACTTTTTTAATGTTCTAAGATCCGAAGCAGTTGTCGTGGAGAGGCCAAACCTATTTTGTAGCCAGAATTGTTTCAAACAAAATTATGAAAATAATTGTTCTTTTGCCCCCCTTCCACTTGTTTAAGCTTTGAGCCCCTCGAGCATGTGATGATGTAAAGGGAAAGGAGGATGCAGTATATTAACTTGTTACAATGTGAAATGCCAAGGTTGTCAATAATTATTTTTTTGACACGACATGAAAAATACAATTACAATGTAAACTCGGATTGTAAGATTATGAATTTGTAAATAACCTTTTGTTTTCATACATGGTTTATGCAAGTAATAAGTAATTTCATTGACAAAGATGTGGTATACTTGTTTTTGCATGATAAAATCATACCATGTAAGATCTAAGGAAAAAAGTTGGATGTAGTTCGGAAGACTCCATGTCCAATGACAAACATTTATAACAAAATGTCTTCACAATTATGCTTTTTTATTGGCTAACATCAACTCCAATGTTTCTTTAAATGCATGACTATTTGTAGTGATAGTTTTAACTTATCTAATAGTTTCTTATTAGAACATTATGAGATTTTCTTTAAAGAACATACAATGTTTTAAACTTGTTGAAAAGATTGGCATTTAGGCACAAGGACATGATGGATCAGACTTTAAAGTATAGCTTATGGATCAGACTTTAAAGTATAGCTTGTCGCTTGTTCGTGAAGATAATGTTATAGAATGAGAATTTTTAAAGTCTTTTCGCATACGAAATAATGTTTTACGTGTTAAGAAGCAAGATTATGTTTCTCACACTTGCATCATTAACTGAAGAGAGAATTCATGGATACAAGTGCTTGGGGAGACTTGTTTGTTAGTGAGAAAATATAAGGGTATGTAATGAGGAAGATAAGAATTTAGAATTACTATAAAATTGTAATATCAGTTATAAAATCATGATTTTACTAATTTTACATGATTTTATTATTTTTTGATATTTTACGTGATTTTACATAATAAATATATTTTGACTTATAAAATTATATGATTTTACAGTGAACTCATGATTTTACCCACACCTGCGAAATGATACAATACGAAAACCAAACCATGGATTAAGAACATCTGCTTGTTATGCATTAACCTATTCATTGGGTCTGTCAATTCAGCTATGAGTGATAATTGCGTCATATAGGCAAACGTATAGTGCTTGTCTGGGAAGTGGGAACACAGACGTTGCTTTGGTGCGATTCATATTCCCCATCAAAATAGCCTACGTTCCTAAACAAGGCAAGTTTTGCTCATTAGTATTTTTTAAAAATTAATAAAATAGCATAGTTTGTATATATTGTGATGGAGAAATGTGGTCGCTATTCAAAGTCACAATATTTTAAAAAATATTATGAAAAGTTATGAAGTGGACCACACTGCACATAAGAGGAGAGAAAGAAATAAGAAGAGATAACTATCTAGGTGGTGGTCCAGTGGTAAGAGCTTGAGATAAAGAGATTTGCTCTCTCTGTGGTCTCAGGTTCGAGCTCTGTGGTTGCTCATATGATGGTCACTGGAGGCTTACATGGTCGTTAACTTCAGGGCCCGTGGGATTAGTCGAGGTGTGCGCAAGCTGGCCCGGACACCCACGTTAAACTAAAATAAAAAATAAAAAGAGATCTCGGAAGCATTACTAGTGTAAAAAAAAATCTCAAAATAGATCACCGACAAGAACCAGAGTATGCTATGCTTGCTGTATGAAGGTGGTTTGTTGTTTACTTGTCTTTGAGCAGTATGGCACGCTTGATCATATTTATTTGACCATAATTGGCTTGAGTTATGTAATGAATTGGCATTGTTCATTCACTGTATTCCCTTCCTCTTTCTTTGAAGTGTGGCAGTCAAAACACGAGTGTATATTTTCTTGGTATGTGTAGGCGTTCCGTCCGACTAAATGCTTTTTTAATTAATTTTATAAAAGTAAATTCCAAACTTAAATAACAAACTATATTCCAAAACAAAGTCCAAATTTCAAATCTGTGCATGCAATTATATACTTTTTTTATGAAGCATGAGAAAAAATGCTCGCATTATGAGAATAAAGTTATTAACTTACAAAAAAAAAAAAAAGTTTGAAAAACCAGGCTGAGGGTCTTTCACCAGATTATGCTTGTAGGTAATGTATTATTATAAGGAGTCACTTTATTCTCATAACTGCTCAATCTTTGCACGCATATTTAAGTTAGATTGTGAGGGCCAAAAGAAGCTTTCCAATTCTACTAGGATCTGGAATATCTAAATTTCACCATGGACGTTAGGAGAAAGTACCCGTGGATTCACTATGCCGCCTTCTTTCTTCAATTAGAGAGAAATTAAAATGGATGGGTTTTTCAGCAATCCACAATTTTTTTTTTATATATATATTTCTCGCTTTAATTTTATTTAATCGCTTACCTATGCATTTGTTTTTTAATTATCATTTTATAAATGAAGTATCGGTTACAAGAAATAATGTTATTAAATATAATTAAGTCTATGACTTGTCTTTCGAGATCAAATATCTACAATCATATCTATCTCTTAATTTTTCCTAGGAGATGTAGCTTAAGGGTCCATTTGTTTTTTCATTTCAAGCAACTTTTCAAAGTGATTTTCAAACTACTTTTCGTTTGAAAAAAACATCAAATTAATGCTTTTAAAGTTTTTTTTTATAGTTTTCATGTGTTCATATCAAAAATAAAATAAAGTCTAAACAAATATCATTTTAATGGCATTTTCAATTGAAAGGTACTTTTGCATAAGTAACTTGCTCATCATTACCAAATTCACATTTATCCTTCATTGCAACTTTCCTTCTTTTTTTTTTTTTT
>Ga0307515_10006770_pt1 | contig 22807 bp, 7 predicted proteins | sample 17_EM_MG_FD_194513 | JGI IMG/M metagenome (GOLD analysis project Ga0307515, IMG submission 194513) | Populus trichocarpa ectomycorrhiza microbial communities from riparian zone in the Pacific Northwest, United States - 17_EM | ecosystem: Host-associated > Plants > Roots > Unclassified | place... | reverse complement strand
TCAGCTAGCTATATGGGAGTTGCAGAAGAAGTGTGTGTGTATATATATATATATTTACTTGGTTCGATCAAAGAAAGGAAGCTGTCATATATTATATTATATTACATATAAAAGCAAAGAAAGAGGAGGAGATCCTATCTCCTCCTCGGCTCTCCCTCTGTGATTCTGTCTTTTAGAGGGGTCGCAGACACAATGGGGACATGGAGGTATATGACAACCATCGTCTTCCATCTATTATAACCATTCACCCTATATATCTTCTTGTCATTTTGCTACTCCTTTTTCTGGTACTGTACAGTACCGTTAGGTGCATGAATGCTCTCCCCATACTGTTCCTTCTCTCTCTCAACAAAATCTCGCTTTATTCTCGAACCAAGCGAGTACAATCAGCCTCTTTTATTTAAAAAAAAATATTAAATTGAAATATTCCTTTTTATTTTTTCTGATTTATTAACGTAGAAAATAAAAAAAAACATGGAAAAACAACTTTAATGTATTTGACATGAACAAACATAAAAAAAATCTGAATTTTTTTAAAAAACACAGCCACGCCATGTTTGTGATTATGTTTTGAAAAGACAGGTTTAAAAAGATTTATAAACTTTGGGGTGTTTAGAACTGCCATTGTATTTCAAGAAATAGATTTTAAAAATATTTGAAGCACTAGAAACTTGGAATAAAAGAAGAGAAAAATAAAATAAAATAAAAGAGGGGAGGTAACTGTCAACAATCAAAGGATTTGACAGAGAGGCGTTGTCGTGTAGTAAGGGCAAGAAACGAGCAATGAGGAAAATAGGGAAGAAAGGGGAGGATAGAAAGGAGAAATCACGCATGGACCCACATACCCCATGGGATTGAAAATATCAACCAATAAACAAGTGTTTTTTTTTATTTTTTTGTGAGCTATAGGGGAGGAGGTTGATAGGTAGCGACTGAGTAAATATTAATATTTCGTCGCCTATCTCTCTCACTGGTTTTCACCTACAATTTACTCCTTCCATCCATCCATCCCTCCCTCCCTCCCTCCCTCCCATGGCAGACAAAGATAAACACAACCTCAAAAACTCCTCACACGCTGTTTAATGCCTTTCACATTCTCTCTTGTTTTTATCTTTCTCTTCATTATTTGTTGGGGAAAAAAAAAAAAGAGAGAGGAAAAAACTCTTTGCTCCTAATTCAAAGTAGAGAGTTTGGTTTTTCTCTCTGAATAAAAAAAAACAAAAAACAATTAAAATAGAATGAAAGAAGAAACGTTCGATGGTAATTTACGACGCAGATTAAATGTTTTTATATTTTATTTGCTAAACAAGAGACAAGAAGACAAGATAAAAAAAAATATATGTTTTATTCTTGACTACATGTATTATTATTACATATAAAACCAAATACATAAATGTCCAAATTAAGTGTATGTATGAGCTCTTTAAGATTATAATTTTTACTCTTACGGTAATCTTTTTAGTAATTTTTTAAGATTTTTTTTATGTTTCTTATTTAATTTCTTGGATTTAATGGTGAAAAATAAGTTAGTTGGATCATTAATAATCTAAATCTAAATGTAGTCTTAAGAACTGAAATTAATAAATATTTTAAAAGATATTTGTTAGAAAAACTACTCCATCTCTCTTTTTATCAATTAATAAATATTTTAAAAGATATTTAATCTATATTATCTTGATTTCCACAATCATATACATCTCTATTCTTTATTTTGAAATTTATTTATTATAAAATAAAATAAATAAATAATACCTAAAAACTTACTTTTTATTTTCTTTAACGTGGAAGTTAAAAATAAAAAAAAAAAAAGGAAAAGAAGAGAGAGAAGAGAACCAGATGCCTCTTTTGATGTGTGAGTGGGTGGTGCTCTTTTCTCTCTTCTCTCTCTTATTCACTCTCTCTATTTTTTTTTTTCCCTTTACTACTGCTCTTTCTTTTCCCTTCTTTTCTTCTTCAAAGACTCCAAAAAATCCTCACTTTCTCTTCTCAAACACAAAGCTTGTTAAGGTTGGTTTAACTTGTTATTGATTTTTTTTCTTGCTCTTCTATATCTGTCATAGTGGGTTGCTTGCTTCTGTCTCAAAGATCAAGTCTTTTCTTGTTTTTGGCCTTATATGGGGTTCATTTGATTTCATGATCGCTCTGTTTCAAATTCCTGCCTTTCGAGTTTCCGGGTTGGTTCAGCTTCTTCCATATTTTGGAAGTAGTCAAGAGTTTGGTCTGGTCTCTGCTCAGATGCCCTTTCCTTTCCTTTCTTAGATTAGATTAGATTAGATTTCCTCCTAGTTTTTGGTCAGTTCAAACTGTTCACTCTGAAGTATACATCTGCGTGTATCTAGAGATGCCAAGAATCTTGGGGTGTCTGTCTGTCCTCTTTGTTTCTCTCAGCTGGCTTATGTCTACTAATGTTGTTTCTCCAACTCTTTCTTGCTTTGATTTTTTTTTTTTTGTCTTTGGAATTAACTTGCTTCATTCATAATTCATATGGTTAGCAAGATGGATGGATGGATAGCTACATCCTTTTCAGAGCTCCTTGCTCCTTTTGATTTTTGAAAGTTGGTGTTCTTGCAAATTACAATCTCTTAATTAAGGTGTTTAATCTCTATGACTATGTATTATCATATGAGGTTTGCTTTGATGATGCTGGCTGGTGGAGTACTTGAATTTGAGTAGTACTTGGCTTCATCTTCTTCCTTTTTTTTTCTTTTTCATGTGGGTTTGTCTTCCCCACATAAAATAACGTATGCCCATCAAACTTTTTGAGAAGAGTTTCAACATCATCTTTGCTTAAGTGCGTGTTATTGAGTTTTTGTTGTTTTGCTGAAAATTTATTTTGGTGCTTTGCTTATCAATCAAAACACTACTAATCATTCCCACATAAAATAACGAAACTCTCCTTAATTTGCTACCTAACTAGCTGTTCCTTCCACCACTGATTTTAATATTTTCATCTCCTTCTTGCCAGGTCTTTGCTAAAACTGTTAATGATCTCACGGTTTCTTTTCATCCTTGCAGGCAGCTGGCTAAATGGATGAAGAATCTAGTGGGGTTCCTTGATCTTCTTCTTCTTGTATAAATACATATATAGATAGCTAGAGCTGCTTAATTTGGTTTGCTTCTTTGTTGTTGCGGCTGTGGAGGTCAATCGCATGTGGTGATAGTTCTTTGGTGGTGGGGTTTTTTTGTGTAGAAAGAGAGAGAAAGATAAAAAGAAAGACACTAGCTACTACTGCTATAATTTATAAGTGAAAGAAAGAGAGAGAGAGAGAGAGAGAGAGAGAGAGAGGAGGGGCTGTAGTGATATACAACTAGTTACTAGCTATATGTTGAAGACTAAGAAGATAAAGATAAGGCAAGACAGCAGTACTGGAAGATATAGTTGTGGAGAAGCTGCTGCTTGTGACTGTTCCAAAAAAACAGCACAAGAAGAAGAGAGAATAATATCATCATCAGATGTTTTCCATTGAAAACCCTCCAGTACCAGATCCCCCATGTTCTTCTTCTCAACCGAATAGTAGAAGTGATGAGAGGGCTTCTCAGCTTCCCACTAGTAGTACTTATAATAAGCTTCCACCTTCTAATTTGTCAGAGGTAGTAGTAGTAGATCTGCCAAACCCAAATCCAAACCCAAACCCATGTCTTGATAATCCTACCCCACTTCCTAATTTCTCCATAAGGTAAAACAATTCATTCTTTGTTTCCTTTTATATGATCCTTTCTTTCAGGGATATTATGAATAGTACTGTTTCGATTTTCTTTTTCCTTTTGTCATGGCTGTCTTGCTATGCTAAGCTAACTACTTCTCTCTTTTTCTTAGTGGTGATCTGATCTAAGTCAGCTAATCAATCTTTAAGATCTTTTGTTGGGTCAGATCCAGAGTAACATGCTCCCTTATGGCTCAGTTCAACATGGCACACCCCCCTTCTTGTCTTTATTCTGGTTTTTGAGGAATTTCTCTTGCTTTGCTTTTAGTGATCATATCCAAGGCTTCTCCTTGGGGCTCTTATGTTTGTGTTTTTTAATGATTCCCGAGTCATACTCACTGCCTCTAATCTTTCTTGATTGTTGTTGCTTGTGATTTCATGTCACTTTGTACAAACAATCTGTCCTTGTTCTAACCATATCGTGCTGCTAGCTGCAGACTTTTTCTCAGACACTAGATTTTCGAATCTTGTGTTCACTTGGGTTTTGCTTGGCTGTTTTCCTACTGTTTCGTGTTTCACTTTCAGTTCCATGAACCAGATTTTCCCTACCAGACTTGTTTTTTCTAACATATGATATGATTAAGGGTTCCAGTTCTTGTGTACATATGGTTGGTATAGCTTTAGCTTATTATAGATAGGTTGATCTTAGTTGATGCTAACAGAAACTTTGGTTGTTTGCACTGCAGAGATTATGTATTTAAAGCCAGGAGCAAGGATATCAAGAATAGCTGGCCTTTTTCTCAAAAAAATCTGCAACTTTGTTTGAAACATGGCGTTAAGGGCGTGTTGCCACAATTTGAGCCTCTTGATACTGTAAGAAACCAGTTCTTCAAGAGATTTAAGGGTGAAACCAATTCAGTTGAGAAGCAAAATATCAGCAAAAGAAGCAGTTTTGACAAGGAGGCTTCTAGACCAGAAAGTCATGTGGTGGTAGACTTATCTGATGATGCTCAATTGCATGCCAAGTTAGCAGAATCTTGTGTAGACATTAGTTCGTGTAGATATGGAGAAGAAAATGATTTCCCATCTACAGCAACAAGTGAGATAGACTCAGTTCCTGATAGCAGGAAACCTAGATCACCTTTAGAAACTCGGACTTTGGCCAAAGCTGCAGTTGAAGTTGGAGCTACTGTGACCCACAAGACTGAAAGCACCACCAGGCCATTGGCTAATAAGAAGTGCAGGTTGATTGTGAAATTTGGTGGCAATTCTGATCGTGCCTCGGCTGAAGATATTGCTTCTAATTGTACAACTATATCAGAAACGATGGCTTCAAAACTTTGCCCTGTTTGCAAAACTTTCTCATCCTCGTCCAACACCACCTTGAATGCTCACATTGATCAGTGCCTTTCTGTGGAGTCAACACCCAAGTGGACAGCTGATTCTAAGCTAACCAGGTATAGAATTAAGCCAAGGAAGACACGGTTGATGGTGGATATTTATACTACTGCTCAATATTGCACATTGGAAGAGCTTGATCGAAGAAATGGTACAAGCTGGGCCACCATGTCAAGCTTGCCCGCTCAAGAGACTGAGAAGAGTGATGCACCTAAGGAAGGGAAAAAGCCAAGGGTGTTGCCAATTCATCCTGAGGATGCTGGTGATGTAGGGCCAGTTTATATAGATGCAAATGGCACCAAAGTTAGGATTCTATCTCAGTTTAATGATGCATCACCAGTAGCAGAAGTAAGCGAGGATGATGGAGCAAGAAGGGAGGATATTGGAGGAAAGAAATCTTTGAAAGGTGGCAAAGCAAGCAACTACATTTCAATGAAAAAGAAAAAACGATTAGCACAAAAGCATCAGAAGTATCTAAAACTTGCTTCTCAGAGAAAAAAAGTCTTGTTCCACGAGGCACCTGGTTCTCAGGTACAGTTTCTTGCTTTCAATGTATATTATTAATTCCCTTCCCAAACTCTACGTATTCATCTCAATGACTGCCCTTGTCCATTTTCAACACCTAAGAAATTTGAGTATGTAATAGACCTGTTATTTTACCTTTTGTGCTCTAATGCCATTGAGAAGCTTAATCATGTTATGTTTGGGGCAAAATGTTCTTGGATGCTTCAGCTGATATTGTGTCGCCTCCATTTGTGCAGTGTTTAAGTTAAATTGGATGGAATTGTTTCACAGAAAAATTGCTAAAACACCAGTATGACATATTCACTTCTTTACTTCCTTAAGCCCTTCTATGACATTTTGTACACTTATCGTGATCATTCTGCCCTTTGATTTATGCACCATCTTCTGTTGAAAATTCTGTAGCTTAAGTGTTCAGTTATATATGGTTGTTAATGTTTCTGTTGAGCAGATTTCTGGAGGTCGAGAAGAAGGTAATGGAGAGGAGAAGAGTTGCGAGAAAGATCATCAGATGTTGAGGCAAATCAAACCTAGTGATTGTGGGACTTTAAGACCATGGGTTTGCTCCAAACGAAGGGGTTTTCCAAAGAAGATTGCAACACAAGAGAGTCATCAACTTGTGAGATGTAAATGGCACCTGGCTCAGGACTTGCTGGTTGAGAATGATCAATCATCTGTGGGTGATCATCTTTCAGAGAGGAGCCGCGCTCAGAAACCTACCATTTTGTGTGATGATCAAATATCTTCTCCCAGAAACAGTGAGAGGATGGAGAAGCTTTTTCATAAAGACCAGGTTAATGAGAGGAGGGAGTGGTCTCCTGGAAGAAAGACAGTAGGGAATCTTCTAGTGGGAGACAGGATTAGTGGGAAAGTGGATAAGTTGTTTCCACCAATGAAGCGTAATGCCAATCAGTTGAACAAAGATGGCACTTCTATCCATGATGGCTGTATGCTGAGACCACCAAACTCTCCCAGGAATGATGTTTCTTCACTAACCAAGAAGACTGTCTATACTGATGATGATACAAGTAATAATTCTGATATGTATCCCATTGCTAGCACAAAATCATCCCGGAGTTCTCATGCAGTTGTAACTAAAGCAATGAGATTCTCCTCCATTAGGAAAAGTGTACTGTCTGTCAGCAGCCAATCTTCTGTGACTGAATCCAGGCCCAGCAAAGGTAAGAGATGGTCCACCCTTGACAAATCTCAAGAGCCTTTGACAAGAGAAATAGATGAAGAAGCTGTGGGTAGGCATTCTGAGGTTGATGAACAGTATGATTTGATGCAGGATCATACAGAAAATCTACTTGAAAGAGAAGAAATGACTGATGAGGTGTCTCTTGGTGGAAGCCCCGTCCAGGAAGTTAGACAAGGAAAAAGATTTTCTTGCAGTTCTGAAAGGCTGGAAGCCTTGAATTTGAGGAGCTCAAAATCTGCACTTGGCTGTGGTCATGCTGAGGGAATAAATGTAGATTATTCAGGTAGAGGTAATGGCGATTATGTACACAAAGTTGATTCCCTAGAGTCTCCTGGAACACAAGTTCCAATCCATGAGGACATTGTTGTTGAACCATCTTCCAAGACTTTGGATGGGAGGAGGAGCGTTGCAGGTATGAGTAAATCTGTCAACACTGAATTTCATGAGCTGGGTAGTTCTTCAAAGGTCCAATCAAACTGCATTCGGTCTATTGAAGATTATGGAGGACTTTTAAGTCAAAACAACGTGTCAACTAGTCCAACTGGGCCTTTTATCCATGACCAAAGGATGTTTTCTGCTACTGAAGCTGGTAATGGCATGATGAGCCAAGATGCTGGTGATATGGGGGTGGGGTTGGATTCTGAAGCTGCGAAAGTAGATTCTTTTCCTGAGGTTGATCCCATTCCTATTCCTGGACCACCAGGGTCATTTTTGCCAAGTCCTAGAGATATGGGTTCTGAAGATTTTCAAGGGAATTCATCATTGACTACTATCCGGGTTCACTCTTCACCAGACCAGCATGACATGATCGATGGTGATTCATCAGATTCCCCTCTATCTGCAGTATCGACCATCTCTAACTCCATGGTAGGTAGATCTGATTTCAGTTATTCAGAACCAGCATCATCAGCAGGACATTGTGTCTTTCAAGACAAGATTAGGTCAGGATTAATGTCTGCTGGAATTGAGCCGTTGGCACACAATGCTGGTGCAGTTCCGCAAGCAGCAACTAGAGGAGTGGAAAGAACCACTTTTTCTGGAGAGTACTTGAAACTTGATAGAATCTCTATTGAGAAAGAATCTTTTGGCTTCAAAAACGATCAGCCATGCTGTTGCCAAAGAAAGGAGAGATTTTCTGAGAATGTTGCTCTAAATCACCAAGAATCACTGCTACTAAGGCGGCGGAAAATGGCATCAATGCCAGTTCCTTCCGAGGGGAAGCACATGGGTTGCAATTCAAACCTGACACCGATTAATTTGGATGTCAGCCCTGAATTAGTTCCCCTGAACAGCTACTCAGCTTCAGGATCTGAAAAGATGGTCCTCCCGCTCATCAAGCCCCCCACAGATTGTATTCCTTTGAAGGACTCTCCCAGTAGTGCTGGAGTGAGGTTCTTAGCTCGCGCGGATGCTGATTCTGCTAGTCCATCTGCCTCCAATCCTATACTTAGGCTGATGGGGAAGAACTTAATGGTGGTCAACAAAGAAGATAATGTATCCATGCCAAATGGGCAGGTCCGACCTTGTGCTCAAAATGTCAATCAAACTTCTCACATTCCAACAATTTCTGCAGTCTCACCTGGCAATATTCAGAATCTGGACAGTCATTCATTTCATCCCATGACCCCTCAAGGTTCTGTCATCTTTAGTCGGGATCCATACAAGACAGCGGTTCAACGTTTGGATGCTGGGTTTTCCGACAGTTTTGGAAGCCACACTGATTCTAAGCTATCACAAGCACCATCAAAGTTACCAGCAGGCATGTTTTGTGACCAACATAGTGATGGTGGACTTGCACCATCTATTAAGCCTCATCAGTGCAAAGAGGATTACAATTTTTCAAGTTCACAGAACAGGCTAAAGAGAAGACTGGAAACTTTTCCCACATGCACTATGAAAAGAGCTACCGAAACTCCTGACCGCCATTGCAAGCGTGCTGATTCATTCACTCATCCCGTAAAAGAAATCATCATCATTGATGATGTTCCTGAAAGTCAAACTGTTGTGATGAGTGACATTACAAAATACAATGAAGGCTGGAGGGAAAGACAAGTATTTCCATCAGGTATCTCGGTTCCAACTATCCCGATCTATAACATGACAAATGTGAATCCCTTCACTTGTTATCAGTCACAAGAGCACCCTCCAATTGGTGGAACACCAGTGGCGCACAATGGCAGCTTTCATGCATCCACCACCAGGCTAGTTAACACAAGTCCTGTTAGGTGGGGTTGTCCTCCAGATGGTCCTGGCGCATTGCAAATGAATCCTTTTGTGGCCGCATCAAACTCATCTGGTCATCTAAGATCTGCATCGCTGTATTATTCTCCGAGCTTTTAATACTCAGTGAGCTTATCTTGCTTGGCCATTTCTGCACAGATGTGCTTTAGCATGTTTCACATCGAGGCACTGAACTCGAGCTTCTCCCATAGCTACCGCTGCCAAAAACTTTTGGGTTCAGAAATGACTCTCTATAGAGGAAATAATTACGGAAGTTTAGTCAAGTACTGCATGAGTTCAGCAGTTGAGATCTCAGAAAGTTTGTATTTATTCCCAATGTACTGATTTTGTTGAGTCACATTTTATGCAACTTTTTTAGGCTTTCTGCTTAGGCAATCTCAAAGCTTTCAAAAACTAGACAGTGTATAAGCAAATCCTTGAATAATAGTTGACAAGGAACTTGGCTGAAACACAATGGAGTCAAGTGTTCCTAAGAGAAAATTTCACCTCCTTTTTCTTTTCTGACATTTATTTCCTGTTATATACAATTATTGGAGCTGCTATTTGTCTCGGTATTTAAAATTTGTGCATGATCACAGGTTACAAAGCATTCGTGACTTATCATTAAACTATTTTCATTTGGATTTGATTTTCCACATGCATGCGAGATTCAAGTGAAAAAAAGACAGCTGGTAATTTTTTTGAACAAGAACTTTTTGTGAGGGTATGAGTGAATCTATAAGTAGGCAAACTGAGGGCATGTATTTTTGTTATGGATGAAATAGCTGCACCATACAAGCATATGGCTGCATCTGCATCAAAGGATGTAGATGCGTGTGACAATTATCCTTTGAAGTCATTTTCATGATAGGGCAAGCTCTAACAGGTGCATGCACATGAAATGACTCCAAGTTGCCAAATTCCTTGGCTAGACGCAAGCAACGACAAGGGTGCATGTTAAATGCAGACCCCTTTTATTCTTCTCCTAGGGTCTGTGTTGTTGAACCATGCATTTGTACATTAACACATATGATCATGATTATTCTCACCGCCGATGGGAAGAGAGAGTGTGTGCAAGGGATATGAAATGAATCACTTGAAAAGATGTCCTTCAATTAATTACTGGGGGGGCATTGAACAGTTCTAAGTCTTCATCTACTTGTTTGATGATGGTTTAATTTGGTGTGTGTGTGTGTGTGTGTGTAGAGAGAAGCGGAGCAAGTTAAGGCTTATCATGTGGGGTTTACATGTACGACAATAAAGATTGTAGGACCCTTTAGAAAATGTGGAACTTGGTCATTCTCTCCTCCTTTTTTCTTCGTTCGATTCTCTTTGCCTTTGATACTTGCAATATATTCCATGGAAAAAGATGGTGAGCACTGTGCATTCATCTTTGGTGATGAGTGAATTGATGATATGGGGAGAGATGGGTGTTGCTGCTTTGCCGGACCATGAAATATATAGCCGTTACTTATGGCATAGTAAACGAGAGGAGAGTACGATGATGATGTATGATGGGTCATGACTCTGAGAGGGAGGGGGAGAAAAAAGAGAAGGGCATAGTCATTAGTCAAAAGGGCAGTAAAGAACAAGACATGATGGCCTGGCCAGGCAGGCAGGCAGGCTCTTTTGGGTTAATTTGCGCCATTCGGGAGGACTGAGGAGGAGATTTCCTACCAGGAAGTGGCTTTTACCATTTAGGGATTGTGATCACAGGCATGAAATGCTGCATGCACTCCTCCCCTGGCTATCTTCCCATCTTATTAATTAATTTGCATTTTTATTATATATTGCATGGTGAAAGCAAAGGGGAGAAAGCTCCATTCCTGTTTTAATCACGTGTGGGCCATCACTTGTCCCCCTTCATCTCTTTATGTATTCCGCCCCTTCCAGAACCTTTTTCAGGGGGTAATAATACATTTTTTTAACTTGTAAAAAACACAAGGATGTTAAGGTGATTACAACGTTTTTCTTTTTTAAGAAACAAGAGAAACTTGATACACCAGTAATTAATTTTATTCGACCTAATAATAATAATTTAATCTAAAACATAGTCAACAATAGTAGACAAATCATAAAAAAAATATTTTATAATAATTAACTATAAAAAATAAATTGTCAATATCATACCCGGAAAGAAAAGAAAATAAAACAAAGTTTGTTTGAGACTTACCGTCACTTAATCATTTATACCGTCTACCACCAAAAGAGTTTCCGAGACGGTGTAGACCCATTGTAAAAGGATGTACGATGATACCGAAGAAAACCGCATGGGCCGCTAGGAAAGCAAGCAAACAAACAAAAATCATTAAGTGAGCATCTCATGTTTATACTCAATCAATTAATTCTATTTAATTGAAGAATCAAATTTTTTTAAAAAAAATAAATTTAACAAGAACGACAAATAAAAAAATTTGAAATAGCTCAATTAAATAAAAAAATAACTAAGGATAAAATAAAGAATGTAGAAGGCAAATATCCGTCTTATCATCGATCAATTTTAAAATGTCTAAATAGACCTAATTAATATACTGACAATTTTACTCTCACGTATTAGCCTACGAGGGTTTTTTTTTTTTTTTTACCAGAGCAAGATAGTATAAAACTTTTTTCCTCGTACACCCCTTTAGTTTTTTTTTAATAATTTGTGTAATAGAAGCTATGTAAGATTATGATGACCTTGACTAATCCTTGTTGTTTTAAATACACTTATATTAATATTATAATTATTACATGCCAAGAACACCCCCACAGCACTACTTCTGCTATTTCTTAAGACATTGATGATGATATTTACTTGAAATCGTTTAATTTCTTATTGTATTTAAACTTAATGATTAGTCGTTACCTACAACATCAGGTTTTAATAATCTTGTTTAGTCATTAATTAAAAAAAAACTATGTCTTAACAAAAATTCAATGCTCTATTCATTAATTGGTCCTGACCTGTCATCAATTCAGCTTCTCCAGCTCTTCTTTACCCTCACCTCCATCTATATGTTAGTTTAGGTTGAGGTTGGACAAACCAGAAGTAATAATAAGGTAGAGGAATAGGCAGACCAGACCCCATGAACGGCCGGGGGGACATTCTTTCCTTTATATATATATATATATATTCAGGAAATTAAATAGTGAATTCACCAATATCCCATATATATATAATTTATTGGTTTCAATTTGAATTGATATTAAAAAACTTGATTAATAGTGGGAGAAAGTAATTCACAGTGAGTACTGTACTCTTAGACTAAGAATCAGGAATTAATATGAAGTAGAAAAATTTAAAAAAAAATCATAAAGATTCTAGTAGGGAACTAAATTAATTAAGTTGAATTAATCTCAAAATTTCCCTCTCAAAGGATATTGGCAATTCAATGTGTGAAAAGAGGAAGAAATCTAAATGGAATGATTCTGATGGAAGAGATGAAGGGATATTGAGATGAGATGAGTACGAGCACCGAGCACAGAATCAAAGGGCTAGGAAGGAGGGTGGATATATATCCATCTAATGAGATACACACGCACATGGGGGTAAAATGTCTTAAATAACCTTAATAGTCATATCTTGTTGGATGCCATTGAGGGGTAAATTTGTATTTTTAGTTAAGAGGTGTACATTAAAATTTGTTTCAATTTCATCCTCATTTGATTTTTTTTATTTGTCAGATACGATTCTCATTCTTTTAATTTTTATTTATGTCATCTAAGATCATTTTTATATTGTTTTTTGTGATTTCACCCTTAATTATTTTTTTCCTATCAAATTAATTTTATCCTCATTATTTTGATTGTCATTTTTTTTGCTTTGCCAAATTTTTTAGGTTGATATTTTTTTTTACTCAATTTCATCATTCAACATTAAGTTCATTTAGATTTGAGCTTCTTAATTAAGCTTGTATCTGGAATTTCATGGGTTGTTTTGGGAAATTAACCTAGCTTAAGGAGGTTCGCGAAGGATTGCTTTATTTTTTCATATAGTTTTTATTTTTATTTTATCTTTTGATATTTATTTGATTGGAGATTAGACCTTTTTTATATACACTTTCTACGTCCTTTGTTTTATCTTTTATTTTTTATTTGATTGGGTTATCTCGGGACTTTTTACATGTTGTTCTTTGTTAAATTTATTTTTTTAAAATAAATCTTATTATTGAATTAATTGGAATTGATTTATTGAATATATATAGACGGATATTCACTTCATTGTGTATTATTTGGTTTCTTTTTCTAGGACATTGCTCTTATGGGGTTTAAACCATCTCAACAAAATCTATTGGTCATAAAGTGATATCTATGGTAGAGTGACGGTGGATCTTCAACAATCTTTTTTTTTTCTATCGATATGATATCAAGTACTTATTTTTAAGTTAATTATTGCTAATGTTTTTTTAATGATTCGTTTTCTAATGTTATTTTTTATTTAAATCAGCTTATTAAATTAATCGATCTTATTTAATATAATTAAGTTAATAATTTAAATATAAAGTTTTTTTATTTTTTAAAAAACCACTAAAATCACCTAAGTATTATTTTTTTATGTTAACAAAATGAATCGGCTCGCGGCGTATCATGGATTTACAGTCTAGTATACACTACAAAGTCATATAAATATATAGAACTTAACTTCAAGGCTCGTGGGATTAGTCGAGGTACACGCAAGCTGGCCCGGACACCCATATTAATCAATATATATGACTAGATAAGAGAGACTGTCTTTTGGGCTAGCTATTTACCACATGAAACCAATCATGTGGACAACTTTACCTATGAAACAACAGGATGAGTAAATACAATTTAGTTCCTTTAGTTTTCCAAATTAAACAATTAATCAAATAATTTATTAACGTTTTGAGAATAAGTAATCAATCGCCTTTGATCATCAAGTTTTTATATATGTTACAACTTTTTACCTAATTACATGCCGTTCATACCACACCAACTTCTCATATTTTTAGCTTATAAATAAATAAATCTAGAAGCTTTTTTCCCCCCTTACCAACGCTCAATATTTTTGCAAACAAGTGTTGATATTAATTAAACAATATGTTGATTGTAATTAAAAAAAAAAACCTTAAATTTATAACAAACAATATGATTTGTTATTTGTTCCGGCTTCACGGTTTAGAGAATAATTTTTTTATTTAAAAATTAGTAATAATTAACATTATCTCACAAATAGAAAATTATAATTAAATATGAAAAATATAAGGATTAATTATGATTCTTTTTAATTAAACATACTAAGTATTTTATTTCTTAAGAATACGTCTACTAAATTATATTTTATTTAGGTTGAATTCTTGCATCTACTTTATTAATTGTAGTTAAAACAAGTCTTCTTTTTATTTTTATTTTTATTTTTATTTTTCGATTAAAGATTTTCTCATTCGAGTAATTAAAGACTTATGCTGTCATCCATGTGAGCATGAAATATATTAAATTCTAATTAAACAAACAACATATATATAGTAGTGGATTTATCTTATCCCTTGCATATATATATATATATATATATATATATATATATATTCATTAATTGGATGCCTAATTAAGGCCATATATAAACAATAGAATAAAACACATTTTATTGGTGAAGTCACTTTTGGAATTATTATTATTATAATTACTATAAATTAACTCACTATATAATTTTTTAAAATCTTTAATAGAAATCTGACAAATTAGTGTGATCACCATGCATGCATGTACTCTAATAATTATCCAGAAGAGAGTGTGTGTATATATATAGATCAAGTACTAATTTAATCATAATTCGATTTTAACATATGAAATTTATTAAAAGAATCAAGATCAATAATTTATGGATGTCGATGCCTCAAACTGCATCTGCATTAAAAACCTCTCAAATTCATTCTATATAATATTATTCCTAAGCAGAAATATTGCCATGCATCCGCTAGATGGGCCGGGAAAGCTCCTCCAAGATGTATCTGCAGGTTCCCTCTCGTAAAGAAATTCGAAATAATACCATCCCATATATCCTCTTCGCGGTCTTTAATTTCAGAAAATGTCTCTCGATCTATGATCAATGGATGATCAGCTCGCTCCTTATTCTACCATGCATGTCCATCAGTTTTCATGCTGCCTCCGATCCGATAGCAGATGACTCAAAAGGGGTCTCCTTGCACCCAGGGACGACATGCTAGCTAGTATGATATTGCATGCATCAGTATGTCCTGCATGTGCATGGAAAACATTGCTAATTATACATAATTAGTTGCAAAAGCAATATTGAATATATCTTGTGATTTCTTCAGCTACTGTCCTCTCCTCCCTGAGTAATTTCTGGTAAAATTATACATCGATCAGACTATCAGAATATATATCCCTTACCTGGAAGGATCGTCAACAATAATGATTAAAGAATATTGCCCTACTTGAGATTATAATTAATGCTACCACTTGATCGAACATTACCCGGCCGCCCGACAAATATTGTTTAGGCAGGCAGGATCCACTGTAGATTCTTTGTTGGTTGAGGCCTAATTAAATCTTCATTCTCTTGTGAGAATGAAGATCAGGTATTAGCTCTAGAAAAACCAATGCTGCGCAGAAATTGAAGCTGAGAGGCAAATTCCAACAGCTAGTGTGATCGATATTGCAGATCTCAGTAGGTTTTGCAAAATTAAAAGTACTGTTGTGGTTCGTGGAACATTCTTCGATCGAACCCCACCTCTCCTCTAGCTAGGAGAGTACGTACTTTCCATCAACTCAATTCAAAAGGTGTAGTTCTGTAATTTGATAGCATCCCAAGATTTTATGGTGATTATATACGAGTGTACGTAAATATATATAATTAAGCTCCTAATTCATAACAATAATACATGCATTATATATATTGGAGATTTAAACACTATTACACACACTCGCAACCTTAGGTAGTAAAAAAGATTTGTACAACCATCTAAGTGGTGGTCCAGTGGTAAGAGTTTGGGATCAAGAAGTTTGCTCCCTCTGTGGTTTCAAGTTCGAGCCCTGTGGTTGCTCATATGATGGCCACTGGAGGCTTACATGGTCGTTAATTTCAGAACCCGTGGAATTAGTCGAGGTGCGCGCAAGCTGGCCCGGACACTCACGTTAAACTAAAAAAAAAAAGATTTGTACAATTAACAAGATACTTTAAGAACTTAGTCTTGCTTATGCATGGGTTTGTAATAAAAACAAATAAATTTAAAAAGAGAAAAATCACTAACTAAATCAATATCATCCAATTGGAAAAATAAAAATACCAAAGGATCGATATAGCATTGCACCAACTCTATATATATATGATTTTTCATATCTATAATCTAGCAACTCGACATATTTTTCTTCGATTCATAGTTGCTAAAATAAAAAAAGTCATAAAGACGAAATATTTTAAAATTAAATTGAATAACTATATAGAAAAAAAAAATCCTACATAATAATTTATAATTTATATTCCAAGTTAGATTTTGTGTAGCAAAGAAAAAATAATAAAATTAGCATGTTTTGTTTATGGTAAAGTTGAACTTGAAATTATTATTATAAAAAACCCAAACTACATCACCAATTTCTTAAAACCTTCATTTGATATACTATTCTAAAAACCCGTCAAAGTGTCATCATGTAGTCTCATAGTTCCACTAGCCAGCCGGAATTAGTTCCCCTGAACAGTTACTGGGCTTCAGGATCTGAAGAGATGATCCTCCCGCTCATCAAGCCCCCCACGGATCTTATTCCTTCGAAGGACTCTCCGGCCAGTAGAGCTGGAGTGAGGTTCTTAGCTCGCGCAGATGCGGATTCTGCTAGTCCATCTGCCTCCAATCCTATACTTAGGCTGATGGGGAAGAACTTAATGGTGGCCAACAAAGAAGATAACGCACGTATATATCCATGCCAAATGGGCAGGTCCAACCTTGTGCTCACAATGTCAATCAAATTAATTCTCACTTTCCAACATCTCTGCAGTCTCTCCTGGCAATTAATATTCGGAATCAGGACAGTAATTCATTTCATCACATGACCCCTCAAGGTTCTGTCATCTTCCATACAAGACAGTGGTTCAACGTTCGGATGTTGGGTTCTCCGATAGGGCAGACCAGTCCCTATCGGGGAGTTTCTTCTTTACATCTCGTTGGATGGATATTCACCTCCCCAGTCCCTTCCAGCTATCCCTCTCTTCGATTCTGAGCTTAGTGCTAAATGCACTAATTATCTCATCTCAATATTCCATCAGGATCATTCTATTTGGATCATTTCTTCCTTTTTCACGCATTGAATGGCGAATATCCTTTGAGTGACAATGTGAGATTCAACTTTAATTACCAACTAGAATCTTTCTGATTTTTTTGTGATTTCCTACTTCATTTTCTGATCCTTAGTCTGAGAGTACACTCATCGTTGATTAGATTAATCAAGTTTTTTTTTTAATATCAATTCAATGAAACTAATATGACAGTGGTGTGGTGGATGTCCTGAAAAATAAAAAAAATAAAAATCACGATAGCAGTAGATAGTAGATACCCCCACTTTCTTAAATTGCAAATGGGCTCATATAAGCCCCCAAACTCGTCCATAGATAAGAGAGACTGTGTTTGGGCTAATTGTTTTTTTTTTAAATAATTAATCAATACTTTGATCGCCCACACCACCTTCTCATAGCTTTTAAATACCGTGAGATTTTGTGAATACATTTGAAAACAATGGGCTTCACAATTATTTAAACAATATCAAAATTAAGAAGGTCATTGTTTAAACAGACTTTGTACTTAAGCATTTATAAAACCGATCTTTAAACGTTATTAGATCATTCAATTTAGTTTAAACAATATTTCTCAATCAATCTAATATTAAAAAATAATTAAAAAATCTAAAACAAAAAATTAATAATATCCAATCGATGGGTAAATTTATTAAATTTATTAATCAGTTACTCGGGTTAACATGTCAAACCTGTAATGAAATTATTATTGTAATTCATAGTGCAATGGACATGGATGAACAACGGTTTCCCCATACCTTTTAGTTTTTGTTACTCTCTAAAGTTTAATAATATGATTTTTCTCTAAAAATAAATTTTTTAACTATATAATAAAAAAATAAACTATAAAAAAATTAATCTAGTTCAATTAAAAAAAAAACTCACCAAACTCATAAATTGAGACAAACTGGATTATATTAAAAAACTCGCAAACCGCATTAACGTTATAGAAAAAAAATAAATTATAAAGCTAAATTCTCAGTCATGCAAATATTAAAAAAATAAAATTGACAAAAAAATTTTGAAAAAAAAATCATAACAAAAGGTCAATAACAAAAAAAGGGAAAAGGAAAATAAAATCACGTGTTCAAGTCATGGTTTTAAAACCCAACTCGGTTAGGGGAGCAACCTAGAACTAGAACCAGGCCAAGTTTAAGAAAAAATAAGGGAAGGTAGAAACTCAGGTTGACCCTGCAAGACCCGGTCAAAAACCTGATTGCAACTTGTTGACTATTCATTTTTTTAACAAAAATAATGTCGTTTTGCTTTTAAAAAAAATGGAGTTACAAAGTTAAATTCTCAACCATTTCAATATTAAAAAATAAAATCGATAATTTTTTTTTAAAATCATAACAAATAACAAAAAGAAAAGGAAAAAAACCACGTGTTCAAGCCAAAGTTTTAAAACCCAGCAGATCGACTTGGGAATCAGTCGACCTAGGACCGGAACCTAGCCAGGTAAAAAAACAGGTGACCCGGTAACAATCCAGTCATAACCTGTTGACTATTCATTTTTTTAAACAAAAACGTCATTTTGCTTTATAAAAAAATAGGGTCGATCTGGGATGACCTGGTCAAAATCTATAAGCCGAGTCTTGGGTCGGGTATTCTACCGGGACAGGTTTGGAAACTATGGTTCAAGAAATATAAAAGAGCTAAAAAAAAAGGACGTAGCTATTTATCAATGTTAATTGTCAAAACTAAATGTGGAAAAACATTGTAACAATCCACAGTGTTTTGTGAGGAAAATTATAATGCTTTCCACACATACTTTAACTTTTCTTTTAACTGGGTTGGTATGTGGAGTTCATGCTGTTTCAGATGGGTTTTTTATTCCTAGTGAAGAATCAGATGGGTTGTTGGTTCCTAGTTAAAAAGAAGCTTTTATCGGGTAAGGTTATATGCCCAGGTCACTACCAAAAAATTGATAAGTACAAGCAGAAATACTGACATAATTTTAACCATTGGTTAATTGCAGTCACATTTACCTATGAAAAGTTTTCACTTAATTTCTTCGGTATACACCGACAAAGATTTTCTATCAATGTACACCAAGGGAATTACAGTTGGAAATGATAGAATGAAAAATAATAATAACATGTCATTATAATAGATGGTATTACCGATAAAATTAACTCGTCGCTATGATCCATTAGTGAATCCATCAGTAGTTTGTAAGTTATAACATGGCGCAATCAACCTCCTTTCTCCCCATCCCTACTTATTCTTCTTTTATTTTTATCTATAAAAAACAAAACCCCCCCTCCTTTTCATTTTATCATAAATCAAGCTCTCGTCATCACAAACTAAACCATCCCAACACTCATTCTATCAATATCCCTGTTCTAGGTCAAATTTCTTTGAAAATTCCCCACATCAAGTAAGCAAAATTATCTTCTTTTTTTTGTTTTTGTAGATCATTTTTTAAATGTTAATTTTTTGGCATTTTCAGGTGATATATGCAGTTTGTTTGCGTGTTTACTTTTTTTATAGGAAATTTTTTGTATGATTTGTTCATTTTAAGGTTTGTTTGAAATTTTGAAAAATTGTATTTTTTTTTCTAATTTGATGAAATTGAGTTCAATTTTGTAACTTAGATGTTTTGTAATGAAATAAATAAATATTTTTTTATTTTTTTATTAAGTTGAAAATTTCAGTAATTATGGAGGAATTTGAATATTTGTATAAAATTGATAATGATTCAAGGGTATTATTAAAATAGATTGAATAAGTTTGAGTTAAACCAATGATAGCTAATTAGTCGGGTGCCGATAATAATTATTAATCGTTGATCTGTATAATGAACCCAATAAAAATCAGGTTTATAGTATCTTAAACACTATGATCGAGGATTTATGGATAGGTTGTAGTGTATCGACCGTTGGTTCCTTCCAATCAATTTCAAGCTCCTAATCTCTAGAGTTTCAGGTGGCTATATAAGAACATGTTCAAGCTGAGATGACTTGGCTTATTGTTAAGACAAAACGACTTAGTGCTGAGACGACTAAATTTTGGCATCTGTATAGAGCCGTTGGCAAACATGGATAGTACATGTGGTACATCTTGTCTCTTATTCGGTCTCGTTGAAGATTTGTCGCTGCATCCTTCTCCTTAATTTAGCACTTGTCATGTAAATGAATTGTATTCAAACTAATAATTTTTAAATTTGTAATATATATTTTGTTTTTTATTTTAGTTTTATTTATTTTTTTAGTCTATTTATATGAATTTTGTTGTATTTTTTTCTAGTCTAGTTATTTGATTTTTTAAAAAGAATATTAAAGAAATTAAAAACATAAAAAATCTGTCAGAAAGTTTCATAGAGTCCAAAAACATTACATAAAATAAAATGCCACTCATTATTATGGATGGAATAGAATAAATCACTCAAAGAGTTTACATGATATGTAATCATCAACGGTTTTCTATTGTCGATAATATAAAATAAAGTCAGTCTTTTGGAGCGTGACTTTTCTATCTATAAATCTATAAAAAAATTATTGACGATAAGTTTTGATTAACAATATCTGTATATAATTTTGTCTCTAAATATTTTCTCCACAAAATCATTATATGAATACTGACAGAACAATCCCTATGTGTAAGATACATAATTATGGTAAGTATGTAGCGGCGGCGGCGGTCAATTTACCATGTAGAATTGAAAAACTTAAAAGTAATTAACTTTACAATTTAAAAGTGAGTATGAAAATGGTTATTTTTTAAAGTATTTTTTATTTATAAATATATTAAAATAATATTTTTTTTTATTTTTTTAAAATTATTTTTGATATTAGCACATCAAAAAAATCTAAAAATATAAAAAAATATTAATTTGAAATAAAAAAATAAAAATTTTTAAATAAAAAAACAAGATTTAACTCTGAAATCATTGATTCTTTTGTATTGTGATATTTATTTTATTTTCTTTTCTATTTTGGTTTGCAGACGTTGGGATTGGAAGAAACTGTTAGTTGCGTCAGTAATCTACAATTTGGGAGGAAGTGGCTGATACATCCATCATAGAGGATGAGGAGGTCATGGAGCTGTCACTGTAGAGGGAAGACAAGTCACCTCCTCATTCTGACTGCCATAGCTAGGGGCAGCAAGCCTTTGAGCACGATTGTAGCCAGGTGTCGCTATGAAGGCCGTCGCCCGTCGCCCCTGTCGAAAGGGCCCCCCTCTAAGCAGCAACCCTCTAGTCCCCCGTGAGCCAGCCTTCAACATTGTCGTATCTAGAAAACTCTGGGAGTTAGCACATACAGCATCTTATCATCTAGAGTTCAAAAAACATCTCAGCAACTTGAAAGAAAAGAAAAGAAAAGAAAAACAGTGGTAGAATCAATTCCTCTAAAATAATTATTTTTTTCTATGGTGTATATAACATATAGTAACAATAGACCCTCCTTCGAGAAAAAAAACACACACACACATATATATCTCACATGATATTTGTAAGTTCCATATAATAAGACTAGTTTTAATACTTCTGCGCTGTATTGTAAACTAGATTAAATTTTTTTTACAGAGGTAGAATGATTTTAATTTAGTTTTATTAGTTTTGGAGTTTTTAAAATGATTTTATACAATAAATATATATTAACTCGTAAAATTATATAATTTTATAAGTTATTTCATGATTTTAACAGTTTTGATTGTGATCTTGTTATCGATTTCTATTTTGAATTTAAATGATTTAAATAAATATATAAATAAATTATAAAATATAAATTCCATAAAAATCATATTAACATTCAAACTCAAGTAAATCCAATATGTTATTTGCTCAATATAAAAAAAAAGATATTAACTTGAATTTTTTTTTCTAAACCAGTCAAGTTGATTGGATTACATCAAATAACTTTAATATATTTTAATTTTAAACTCGAACTGGATAAGAAATTGGTTCAAGAGGTTTCAATATTGATCCACTCAATCAGGTTTAATACCAATATCATATAATTATCGGTGATTTTTTTTTAATTTTTTTTATTCAACCCTCAATGGAACACCTAGTTATAAACTAGTTATACTATATACACACACTAAGCCATAAACTCCATCCAACAAATAGGCTTGAACTCCTCCAAAACTACTAACTTCTAAGGGTTTCGCGTAAAGGCTACAAATTAAAAGGCAAAAACTTGAATGCACCTAGGTATTAATATTCAATAAATACCCAATATATGGATAATGAATATCCATTATATAGATAATGACAATAGATACTTAATGGATATTGAAAACTCGAACTGATCCAATAAAATTAGATTTGTATCTTTTAAAATTCGGGTCGAATAAAAAATATAAAAATAGATTCAGATATGAAAATTATAATGCTCGAGCTACCCATTTCTATTCCTACACACATTTAAGTGTTTGAGTGTATGATTGCGGTTATTTTTTAAAGTGTTTTTCACTCAAAAATATATTAAAAATAATATTTTTTTTATTTTTAAAAATTATTTTTTATATCAGCACATCAAAATAATTTAAAAATATCAAAAAAATATTAATTTAAATTAAAAAAATTAAAAAAATTTAAATATTTTTAATACACACAGATATAATGGTTTT